>Ga0065698_100197_pt1 | contig 22577 bp, 18 predicted proteins | sample AntLakMe24m_30um_FD_59087 | JGI IMG/M metagenome (GOLD analysis project Ga0065698, IMG submission 59087) | Hypersaline microbial communities from Antarctic Deep Lake - 24m 3.0um v2 (version 3) | ecosystem: Environmental > Aquatic > Non-marine Saline and Alkaline > Hypersaline | place: Deep Lake... | reverse complement strand
CAGTACTACATTCCGGTGGCGATGCACAACGTCTCCTCGCCGGTGGCGACGATGGCCTCGGCCCACGTCGGCGCGGCGATCCCCAACTCGCTGGCCGTCGAGTACCACAGCTACGAACTCGGCTGGTGGGAGGATCTGGTCGAAGAGGACGTCATCGAGGACGGCTACATCGAGATTCCCGAAGAGCCGGGCCTCGGCGTGACTCTCGACATGGACGCCGTCGAGGAACACATGGTCGACGGCGAAACGTTGTTTGACGAAGCGTAAGCTTCGACTACAGCAGCCTCCCAGTCGCTGACTGCTGTGTCTGCCCTTCCCTATCGGTTGTGTGTTGTTCATACATTGAAGACATACATATATGATTGACACTCTCATATGCGGAATCATGGCAGCACTCGAACTCTACGATCGGCCGGACTGTCCGTACTCCAAACGCGTTCGTCGCGTGCTCGACGTCCTGGAGGTCGACTACGAGGAGATCGTCGTTCCCGAGTCGAAAACCGACCGGGACGAACTCGAATCGATCAGCGGCCAGCGAGGTGTGCCGGTGTTGGTCGACGACGACCACCCCGACGGCTGGCTGGCCGATAGCGGCGAGATCTCGACGTATCTCAAAGACACCTACGGCGCGTAGCGTCCACCACTACCCTTCGCTGTTTGTCGACCCGGCGTCCCGTCAAATAACAGCCCGAGCTTCAGCCAGTCACGCCTGTCAACCACACTAATAATAAGATCTATTATTCGACGGGCAGTGTGTTAATATATGACTGTAGTCAGCGTTTCGATGCCGGAGGATCTGCTCAGTCGAATCGACTCCTTTGCCGATGAACACGGCTATACGGGTCGGAGCGAGGTCGTCCGGGAGGCCGCCCGGAACCTGTTGGGCGAGTTTGAGGACAAGCGGCTCGAAGACAGGGATCTGATCTCGATCGTGACGGTGATGTTCAACTACGAGACGACCAGCGTCGAGGAACGCATGATGCATCTACGGCACGAACACGAAGAGCTCGTCTCATCGAACTTTCACAGCCACGTCGGCGACCACTACTGTATGGAGCTGTTCGTCCTCGAAGGCCGGCTCGACGAGATTTCTACCTTCGTTGGCAAGATCCGGGCGACACAGGATACGCTGTCGGTCGACTACTCGGTGATGCCGGTCGACGATTTCAGTTCGCTAGAGGATTTCAACTGAGGACGACAGCCGGAGGTCGGGTTAGTCGACGTATCGCTCGGCGACGTACACCGAGAGCCCTGCGAGTCCGAGGCCGAAGAGGATGTCGACGGCCCAGTGAATCCCCAAGTACATCGTCGAGATGATGATGCTGACCGCAAGTACGGTCGCGATCCCGAACCACGCCCGATAGGTCTCGCGTGTTCTGTAGGCGAAGATCGCAACTGTCGCCGACAGCGAGGTGTGAAGCGACGGGAACACGTTGGTTCGGCTGTTGACCTCGCTTGTGAGTAACTCGTTTACAGTATCCTCCCCCGTCAGCCCATACAGTTGGTTCTCGTAGACTACTTTCGCTGCCTCTGCTCCGACCTCTATTCCATACCAGTTTCGCGGGCCGTAGGCAACAAAGAGGATGTACAACGTTAGTCCGACGAAGTAATTGATACTGTAGGCCACGACAAGCCGCTGGAAGTGCTTGCGGTCCGACAGCGCGACGTAGGCCAACACCGGGAAGACCAGCACGAACACGTAGCCATAGACGTACACTGACGAGAAGTATGTCGTCAGTGCTTGGGATTCGAAGGACTGAATCGTCGCTACAACACCGGTGTCGTACTCCGCCAACAGGTATGTGATCTCGTAGCCGATCTGCCAGGAGAGGCTTTGGGCGGAGTCGCGGGTAATCGAGTTGAGGATCAACACGACAATGAGGACTGCCAGGTAGGGAGCCGACTCACGGAGTCGAGGGCGGAGCTCAGTTCGGAGGGCTGCGAGTCGGCTCGGCCCGACGAGCGTGACTGCGCCGACCACACAGAACATGGCGACGACGGCCGTGACTTCGAGGAGGATTGCGCGTAGCATAGTTATGAAACGAGTTCGTTGTCGCTGTTGTACTGGTAGCCGAGTTCGCGGAGCTGCTTGCGTACGTCTTCGACCGACAGCACTCCGTCAGTGCCGAGGAACGGGACCATCGGATCGGTATCGGCGTTCCACTGGAGAGAGTCGGCGAGCCAGTCGGTCCCGGCCAGTGGGCTCGTCGCTGGCGTCCCGTAACCGTCGAAGCTCTCTTCGACCAGCGCCGACTTGTCGAGAAGTCGTGCGACGAACTGCCGGATGTTCGGGTTCCGAAGCGGCTCTCGACGAGTGTTGAATCCGAGATGATAAAACGCGTTTGGCTGGCTCTCGACAAGTTCCATGTTGGCACTGTTCTCGGCGACCGCTACAGCCCCTGTGTCGATCGGTCCTACTGTCGCGTCAGCGTTGCTTCCTTCAACGAGACCAACCACACCAGTCGTCGACACCACCTCCATGGTGACGGTCTCGAACGGTGGGCGTCCGGCGTAGGGCTCCGGCCCTTGAGCGCTGTCGGCGACTGTCTGCTCGTTTTGGTCGGTTTGGGAGGCCGTGCGGTTGGTAACCGGTTCGTCGCTGTCGCCGTCCTGTCCGTCGAGAATCGAGTCCCACCAGTCGTTTTCCGACTCCGTTTCGTTTGTGCTCCCTGCTCCCTCCGAGACGGCCGGCGGCCAGAGAAAATGCTCGTCGAACACGGAAAACTCGACACTGCTGTCGCCAGCCGTCTCGAACTGCAGTGGACCGCTCCCGACGGCCTCGCTGTTGGCTGACGTGAGTGCGAGTGTCGTTCGGCTCGTGCGGTTCGATCCGGTGGTGAGCTGTGTCCGGTCGCGCCAGATCTCTGCCGGCAGGATCGGTACAGTGAGGGCCCGCCGGGCGACCGATCGGGTGGTGTCGGTGAACGTAAGCCGGAGTCGGCTGGCATTCTCGACTGTCACGTCGTCGACGAGCGAGATCTCCCCGCGGAAGCGTTCGGTCGGGATCGGTCGGCTCGCCGCACCGAGCGAGGTGTCCTGGAGGAACTCGTAGGTAAAGCCGACATCGTAGGCCGACAGCTGCTGGCCGTCGTCCGACAGCTGCTCGCTGTCGTGCCACCGCAGCTCGTCTCGGAGCTCGATCTCGACTTCGGGTGGCCCGTCACCGTCGACCCACGTCAGCTCGCGGGCGAGCCACGGCACGTACTCCGAGCNGTGTCTGAGGGCGATCGAATCGTAGACGAGATCGAGCAGCGTCCCCTCCTGCCGGTAGGCCGCCGAAATCGGGTTCCGGTTCGAGGTGAGCCGGTCGTTGGCGGTCGCCAGCCGGAGCGTCCTGGCGTCGTCGGCTGCGTCGTCGGCGCGCTCCAACAGCAGAAGGTTGTGCGGCCGTGTTGGGCCGCCACGGGTCGACTCGCGGTCGTCGGGGTCCCAGCCGGTAAATCGGTCGGTCCGAACTCCCGTGAGCCGCTCGGGGACGACGAGCGGCGACATGGGTTGGTTGCGGGCCAGCGCCTCCTGGAGCGCGGTGACTGTCTGCTGTCGCTCATCCCCCGCCTGTGACCGCTGGGTCGCAAGCAAATCGTCACAGGTGAGATTGGTAAATCCGAAGGGGTTTTGCCAGCCGATGTCGGCGGTGTAGGTCGATTCGAACAGCGGATACAGCGCGTCGGGGTCCGGTGGCAGCCTAAAGGGAGCCTGGCCGACGTAGATGTCGAAGTCGTGGTTCAACAGTACCTGTTCGGTGAACTGCCCGATGCTGACCAACCGCAGGCGGACATCGATGCCGGCGGCTTCGAGGTTCGACCGCAGCTGCTGGGCGATCCGAATCCCGTAGGGGTCGCTGTCGACGGGAAGCGTCTTGATTTCGAGCGAGAGCTGCGACCGCTCGTCCTCGTCGGCGACGTTCCGGAGCTGGCCCACGCAGCCAGCGGTCGCGGCTGTCGAAGCGGCAGCTCCAGCGAGGACTGCGCGGCGAGAGAGCGACGAAGAGGTATCGGAGTGAGTCATCAACGGATACGAAATCGGGTTGTCATCTACTGTTCGACGGTGGGTATATAATAAGACTGCGATAGCACAGTTTTCGATATGACTCTACAACGGACTCACCACCGGTAGTGATCCGAGTGAACCACCGTCATGTAGGGAGCTACCACACGTTTAGCGCCTCCGGGGCGGTCAATGATTGCTTCGAGAACGAGGCGGGGTAGCAGTTGCCAGCCACATAGATTTATACTTCATCAGAGACGTGTATGTCTGTGGCATTATCAGTAATACTGCAAGGAATCCCCACCAGCGTTGGTGAACTCTTTGCACAGTACGGCGATCTCGTGCTCGCGTTCGGTGTCAGAATCCTCACGTTCATCGTTGCCTTCCTGGTGCTCTACCGGATCGGCAAGTCGGTGTTCGTTCGGATGGTCAAACGGGCACTCGATTCGCGTGAGTTCTCTTCGGCGGTCGTCAGTCTCGGGTCGTCCATTGCGGGTGCGGTCGCGCTGTTCGGTGCGGTGGCGGTCGCGGCAGCGGTCGCTGGCGTCGACGCGATCCTGACGGCGTTCGCAACGATCACTGGCGCGCTCGCGTTGGGTGTGGCGTTCGCCGCGGGCGACATCATCGAGAACTTTGTCGCGGGCATTTTCATCCTCAAAGACAAACCGTTCGAGGTCGGCGACCACATCGAGTGGAACGGCAACGACGGTATCGTTCGGAAGATCGACCTCCGGGTGACGAAGCTCGATACGTTCAACAACGAACAGGTTACGGTGCCGAACGGCGATCTGGCCAACTCGGTCGTGATGAACCCGGTCGCCAACGAGACGCGCCGGGTGGCCGTTCGACTTCGGTATCGAGTACGACGCCGACATCGAACTCGCTCGCGAGATCATCATCGAGGAAGCCCACAAGATCGACGGCATCCTCGCCGATCCCGAGCCGACCGCGCCGGTCACCGGGCTCGCCGATTCGGCAGTCGTCCTCAACGGCCGTGTGTGGATCAACCCACGAGAGACGGGTGCTGGCGGCGTCAAAACCCAATGGGTCGAAGCCGTCAAGACACGCTTCGATGACGAGGGCGTCGGGATGCCGTACCCCTACACCGAACTCACCGGTTCGATTTCGGTCAACGGTCTCGACGGCGTCACGACCGATCCGGTCACCAACGACTAACGCCGCTGCCGGGCAGCAGCTCCGGGTTGCGGTTTTTTTATTGCTGACCGTCGCTGACAGCAGTGGCCGTCGACTGGCTTTCGGGTCGATCCGCCCGTGGATGCCCGCCCGCGTGGATTGCAAGGTTCAAATGGGCTGGGAACACACCAGTCGGTATGAACGGCAATCGGTTCGGTCGGCTCTTCGAAGTGACGACCTACGGCGAGAGCCACGGCGAGGCGATGGGCGTCACCGTCAGTGGCTGCCCGGCAGGCCTCGAACTCGACGAAGACGACATCCAGCGCGAACTCGACCGGCGGAAACCCGGCCAGTCGATGATTACCACCTCTCGTGGGGAGCCCGACGCGGTGAAAATCAACTCCGGCGTCCAGGACGGCTATACGACGGGCACCCCCATCGGCATGGTGATCGAGAACAAGGACGCCCAGTCGGGCAAGTACGAACCCTACGTCACCGCCCCTCGTCCGTCCCACGGCGATTTCACGTACTCGGCCAAATTCGGGACGCGGAACTGGGGCGGCGGCGGCCGCTCCTCCGCACGGGAGACGGTCAACTGGGTCGCCGCCGGGGCGATTGCCAAGAAAATCAATGAAGCCCACGGCATCGAGGTCAAGGCCCACGTCAACCAGATCGGCGACGTGAAAGCCGGCGACGTGACGTGGGAGGATATGCTCGAACACACCGAAGAAAACGAGATCCGGTGTGCCGACCCCGAGGCCGCCGAGGAAATGCGAGACCTCGCCGACAAGTACCAGAAAGAAGGCGACTCCATCGGCGGCTCGATCTACTTCGAGGCCCGCGGCGTTCCCCGGGGACTTGGCTCGCCGCGATTCGATTCGTTCCCCTCGCGGCTCGGCCAAGCGATGTTTTCGATTCCCGCGTGTACGCACGTGGAGTTCGGCCTCGGCAAGGAGGCTCGGGAGTGGACCGGCAAGGACAGAAACGAGGACTGGGAGTTCGACGACGACGGCGACCCCGTCCCGAAGGGGAACAAACACGGCGGGCTCCAGGGCGGCATCACCACCGGCCAGCCGATCTACGGCGAGGCGACCTGGCACGCCCCCACGTCGATCCCGAAAAAACAGGAGACGGTCGACTGGGAGACCGGCGAGAGCAAGGAGATCCAGGTCGTCGGTCGGCACGACCCCGTCCTGCCACCGCGTGGCGTCCCCGTGGTCGAGGCCATGCTGAACCTACAGATCGTCGACTTCATGCTGCTGTCGGGCCGCATCAACCCCGACCGACTCGATGGCGACGTGGGCGAGTACGATACGGACTACCACCCGCGGAGTCCGGATAATATGGAGTAAAGCTCGACGGCGGACAACTCTCCGAACAGTATCTAATAGTTGATGTCTCTCGTACTCGCAGTGTGATCATTAGTGGGCGGCGATGAAAGTCGACTAATCTAAGTCGGAGTTTGTGAACAGTCCAGTCGCTACAAAAGTCGGCTAAAAAATAATGCGAGAGGGAGGTCTTCAGTGATTACGGGGCGTCACGCTCGGCGAGGACGTTTGAGGATCCTCCAGCCGGGTTCTCCCATATCACTCTGACAGTGTCATCGGATTGGTATGGAATCTCCTTACTAACACCTGTAGTTACTTCCTCTTCGAAGTAATTTTCGCCATTGCCATTAGTCACGTATACGGATGAGTTTTGGATATTGTCCCCACCAGTATGCGTGACGGTTACATTGGTCCCATCAAAGTCGAAACTGAACGACGCCTGTGGTGCGTTATTCGAAACCTGATCGCCGAGGCCGAGGACGAACGCGCCGATCACGGCTGCCAGAATGACGGTGATAGCCACCATCAGAATGACACCGATGACCGGCGAGACGCCACGGTCCGAGTCGTCTGTGAATAGTTCTTTGAACATGGTATTTCCTTGAATCACGTGACCGTACCAGGAGGACAGTCATCCGGAGTATCGGTCAACAGTGAGCCCGCTGCGGGGTGCCCGTGTCGACGCGCTCGTGTCCCCTGTACAGTCGTGATATCCTGATAGTTGCCGTGTGCTTACTTAAATATTTGTGAGTGTTTTTCACGATTGATACTATCCCGGAGACACGCTGTGACGGCTCGATAGGCGGGTTTCGGTCGACAAGCCCTCGGCTACTACTCGGGCGGCTGCCAATTCGTCCACCGAGGGGTCGTCGTCAGTTGGGCCACTCGTCCTCGTCGAGCGTGTTCGACGCACCGCCCGAAGGGTCGAGCCAGATGATCCGCACCGTGTCGCCGCCCGACGCGATCGGCTCGCCGGTGTTGTTGTACAGCTCCAGGTCGTCACCCGACGAGATCGGGGTCGACCAGCCCGAGGCGTCCGTGATGTTCGTCGCCGCCGTGTCGGGCTCCGGGTAGGCTTCCGCGCCGTCGACTCTCACCTCGATCGTCTCGGTATCCAGACTCTCACCCCCATTGTGGCTGATCGTCAGATTCGTCTGCTCGTCGTAGTCGAAACTAAACGATGCCTGCGGTGTCTCCCCCGGCACCTGGTCGCCGGTTCCGAGGGCGTAGGTGCCGACCACCGACGCCAGAATGACCGTGATCGCGACCATTAGAATAATGCCCACCACTGGCGATGCGCCGCGGTCCCCGCTGTCGAGTGCTCCTGTGTGCATGCGTATGAGTCTCCGACCGACACTCGGGGGTGTCGCCGCGCTGTCGACACCGCCACCACCGGTGTCGGCCCCCTTGGGTCGGCCGTGATACCAGAAAAGTCACATCTATTTACTTAAATATTAATGACGTACAGGCGAACTGAACAGTCTCGTACGTCTGCACGACATGCGGGGTCGACCACGAACTACGGGGACCAATTCATATCACCGAACATACAATTCAGCAGACTGGTCTGTCGAACCGTATGGGGTTCCGTATCATATCCGGATATTTGTCTGTTATAAACGATTAGTATCGTTTATTTCGGGGCGTTCGTGGTTGGCTACTGGACATTTATTCAACGAACTGGGTCCTTCATTATTGTTCCTTGGCAATCCATAGCAAACTCTTTTACCCGGGGCTGGCAAATCACGGATACTAGTGGCCCAGAGGGGCCGTGACCTCAAATTATGACCGATAACGAACTCATCTGGCGAATTGCAGGGGGTTCCGGCGACGGGATCGCTTCAACGAGCCAGAACTTCGCGAAAGCCCTGATGCGTTCGGGGCTGAACGTATTCACGCACCGACACTATCCGTCGCGGATTCGCGGCGGCCACACCTATACCGAGATCCGCGCGTCGGCCGACCCCGTCAAATCGCGGGGCGACGGCTATAACTTCCTGCTCGCGCTGGGTGACTCCTTCGCACGCAACCCGAAGGAGGGCTCGGTCTACGGCAACGAGGAGATCAAACCCCTCTCGGAGAACCTCGACGAACTCCGCGAGGGCGGTGTCATCATCTACGACTCCGGGCTGCTCGATGCCTCGGAGATCGAGGACTTCGACGCCCGCGTCGAAGAAAACAACTGGCACGTCTACGATCTCGACCTCCGAACGATGGCCCGCGAACAGGGCCGTGAGGTCATGCGGAACACCGCCGGTGTCGGCGCGACCTGCGCTCTCGCGGGTATCGAACTCGAATGGATCGAAGAGCTCATGACCGAGGCGATGCCGGAGAAGATCCTCGACCCCAACCTCGAGATCCTCCACAACGCCTACGAGATGGTCAACGAGGAGTACGATGTCGACGCTCACGACGTCAAGATCCCCGAGGGGAGCCACGACGAAGAGCAGGTCCTGCTCTCTGGCTCCGACTCGATCGCCTACGGCTCGCTCGACGAGGGCTGTCGGTTTATCGCGGGCTATCCGATGACCCCGTGGACCGAGGTCTTCACCATCATGGCTCAGAACCTGCCCGAAGTCGGCGGGATCTCCGAGCAGGTTGAAGACGAAATCGCCGCTGCCGCACTGGCAGTCGGAGCCAGCCACGCCGGTACCAAGGCGATGTCGGGCTCCTCGGGTGGCGGCTTCGCCCTGATGAGCGAACCGCTCGGCCTCGCAGAGATGACCGAAACGCCGGTCGTCCTCATCGAGGCGATGCGCGCAGGCCCGTCGACGGGACTGCCGACCAAGCCCGAACAGGCCGACCTCGAACACGTGCTGTACACCTCCCAAGGTGACTCCCAGCGCGTCGTTCTCGCGCCCGGGACGGTCGAAGAGGCCTACACCCAGACCCGGCGTGCGTTCCAGATCGCCTACGAGTACCAGATCCCGGCGATCGTGCTCTACGATCAGAAGCTCGGCGGCGAGCTGATGAACGTCCCGGCCTCGGTCTTCGACGAGGAGCCGAACCCATCGCTGGGCTCGACGCTCACCGAAGCCGAACTCGCAGAGGCCCCGCACGACGAGAGTGGCAAGTACAGCCGCTTCCAGCACGACGTCGAAGACGGCGTCAGCCCACGGTCGATCCCCGGCCAGAAGGGCGGCCGCTTCCTCGCAACGGGTAACGAACACACGCCCGAGGGACACATCGAGGAGTCCCCCGAAAACCGTGTGGCCCAGATGGACCGCCGGACTCAGAAGCTCGAAGCTATCTCGGCGGATCTCTCCTCACAGGACGAGAGCCACCAGACCTACCACGGTCCCGACGAGGCCGACTACGGCTTCCTGACGTTTGGCAGTTCGCAGGGAACTGTCGAGGAGTCGGTCGACCGACTCAACGATCAGGGCTACTCGGTCAAATCACTCGGTGTCTCGGATATGGCCCCCTTCCCGAAAGAGGAGGTCACCGAGTTCATCGAGAGCGTCGACGAGGTGCTCGTCGTCGAGATGAACGCCTCCGCCCAGTTCCGCGGCCTGACCCAGAAGGAACTCGGCCAGTACGGCGAGAAACTGTCGAGCCTGCTCAAGTACAACGGCAACCCCTTCGAGCCGGCCGACATCGTCGAAGGCTTCGTCACGACAATCGTCGAGGACGAAGAGCTAACTGGCATCGAAACCAAATTCGTACCAGCAGCAGGTGACTAACTATGAGTGCATTTTCAGCAATCGGTGAGGGACGGGAAGTCGAACAGGAGGATTACACGCCGGATCTCGAACCACAGGCGACGTGGTGTCCCGGCTGCGGTGACTTCGGTGTCCTGAAGGCACTGAAGGGCGCGGCCCAGGAGCTCGGCAAATCCCCCGAGGAGATGCTGCTCACGACGGGGATCGGCTGTTCGGGCAAACTGAACAGCTACTTCGACAGCTACGGGTTCCACACCATCCACGGTCGCTCGCTGCCGGTCGCGCGAGCGGCCAAACTCGCCAACCCCGGCGTCGAAGTGATCGCCGCCGGTGGCGACGGTGACGGCTACGGGATCGGTGGCAACCACTTCATGCACACCGCCCGCGAGAACCACGATATGACCTACATCGTGTTCAACAACGAGATCTTCGGCCTCACGAAGGGCCAGACCTCGCCAACGAGCCCGAAAGGTCACAAGTCGAAGACCCAGCCACACGGCAGCGCCAAAGAGCCGCTTCGCCCGCTGTCGCTGAGTCTGACCTCGGGTGCGTCCTACATCGCACGGACCGCGGCAGTCAACCCGAACCAGGCCAAAGAGATCATCGTCGAGGCGATGGAGCACGACGGCTTCGCGCACATCGACTTCCTCACCCAGTGTCCGACCTGGAACAAGGACGCCCGACAGTACGTCCCCTACATCGACGTCAACGAGTCCGACGACTACGACTTCGATCCAACGGACCGACGTGAGGCCGCCGACATGATGGCCGAGACCGAGCAGGCCCTCCACGAAGGGAAGGTCCTGACCGGCCGGCTCTATGTCGACAACGACCGCCCATCGTACGGCGAAGAAAAACGTGCGATCGGCGAGATGCCCGAGGAACCGCTGGCCGAGCGCTACTTCGACGACTCCTACGAGTGGGAGCGATCGGCTGACCTGTTCCTCGATAAGCACAAATAGACGACTGCGGCCCCTCGGTTTCGACGGCGCGAAAACCCTTTTTCGTTCGCAAGGTATTTTTTCGTTGGAGCAAAATATATACGCATGAGTAGCACCTCGACTGAGGATCGTATTCTCTCTGTCTTGGAGGACGACGCACAGGCCTCCTACTCCGAGATCGCCAACCGGGCGGAGGTCTCGAAGCCGACGGTCCGCAAATACATTCAAAAACTCGAATCCGATGGCGTGATCGTGGGGTATTCGGCGGACGTCGACCCGAAGAAACTCTCCTCGCAATCGATCGCGATGGTCGGCATCGACGTCGCCAGCGAACAGTACGTCGAGGCCACCCGCGCGCTCAAGAGCCTCGACTCGGTCGAGGCCTTATATACCTCCTCGGGCGACCATATGCTGATGGCTGAGGTCCGGGCACAGGACGGCGACGCCCTCGGCGACGTGATCAGCGACGACATCCTCGATATCGAGGGCGTGACCGCCGCCCATCCGTCGTTCCTCCAGGAACGACTGAAATAACGAAATAACGGCTCTCTCTTCTCTCCGGGCGTCTCCACTACGGTTTTCGTTTCCGTTCAGCAAAACACACCGACGGTTCGACAAAACGGGCGCGGACCATTGATACAATCGACCAGCAGTGTATGCGCCGGTCGACAATAGGAACCGCAATCGCTCGACTCAGTTGGTCTGGCGCCGCGTTCCGTCGAACTCCCCGCTCCGCTCCCGGCTGCCGATCTCGTAGAGCAGCACGATACTCGGGACGATCAGGAGTGCGCCCAGCGCCGTCAGCAGGTCGTTGTTGGTCAGCCCGTAGCCGACACTGGCGGCGGCGATCACGACCGCGACCGTGGCTGCGAGGTAGGAACTCCGCTGGAGTGCCGTCGAAACGCGCTGTGTCACCGACTGAAGGGAACTCATACAGCCATTGATACGGACTGCCGCCTCATAAATATCATCGAGCAAATAGATGATGATATACCCCGGTTTATCAGTACAGTTCGCTCGCGCTGTCGGTTCGTCAGTATAAAAATAGGGTCCCAAACGGGTTCTCACGCCGTTGTATTCATTCCTTTGTACGCCAGCACGATGCCGACGACGAAGACGGCCGTTGCGAGGTAGATCGGCCCGAGGTGGGTCAGCCAGTCGTGGGCGAAGCCGCCCATATAGTGCATTGGTAGCGCGATTGCCAGCCCCGTCACCGCGACGACGATGGCAGTGGCCCACGCCCACAGCTGCTGGCTGCGGACGCCGAACCACGAGAGGGCGGTTACGGCGATCCCCGTCGAGATGATGAAGCCTGCCGTCGCGACGTGCAGGTGGCTGATGTAGAAGGCGACCGTCGGATCCAACGCTGCTGGCGTCAGTCCACCGAGCTGGCTCACTCCGAGTTCGAACCCGCCTCCGACGAAGTTCAACACGAGAAAGACGATCCCGTAGCCGATAAAGGCGACACCGGCGAGCGCCATCAACAGCGATCCAGTCCCGAGCGCCGACCCGAAGCCGACACGTGTTTCCTGTTGTTCTGTTACTGTTTGTTCTGTCGACATTTGAATTCCTCCGTGATGATGAGTCGACGACTCATCGATACTGTCACCCTCCGAAGCGGGTGATGAGTGAACACACGACATGATCTGCGTTTGCTCTTCCGAATACGTGAGTAGAACAACCCAAAACGAGGGGATGTTCGCGGTATACTGCCGCTATACGGCCGACAAATACTGTGATGGTTGCAGACTGTCCCCGATTCGGGAACCCCGACGCCGGTCGGCTATCGAAGGCGGTCGACGAACCGATCGAACGCCCCGCTTTCGGGGTGGACGTGGGCGTAGGTGCCAAGCGAGTCGTACTCCAGGAGGCCATCGTGGTCGCCGTCGATCCCGTCGCCGCGGACGGTCTCGAAGGCGAATCGGGCATCCGAGTCGACCGAGGCCTTCGAGTAGTGGAACTCGTGGCCCCGGATCGACTCGCCCGACTGTGCGGTCAACGTCCCCGCGGTGGCTTCGAGTTCGACGTGATCGAGCGCTTGATACCGGTCCTGCATCTCGACGTCTGCCGGGAGAATACCGGCCATCTGGCAGGTCACCCCGTCGGCTGTGGTCAGCGACTGGCTCATCGCCATGAGGCCGCCGCACTCGCCGAAGACCGGCAGGCCGTCGCTGGCCCGCTCGCCGAGTTCGGCGAGCGTGTCGGTCGACGCCAGCTCCTCGACGTGAAGTTCGGGGTAGCCCCCGGGGAGATACACCCCGTCGCAGTCGGGCACCCGATCGCCAGCGATCGGCGAGAAGGTCCGGACCGTCGCCTGCTCCTGGAGGCGTTCGATCGAGGCCGGATACCGGAAGCAGAAGGCGGCGTCACTGGCGACCGCGACCGTCGCGCCGGTCGGCTCCCCAGAGGGTGTCGGTGTGTCGACCTGCGGCGGCTCGCGCGCAACATCGACCAGCCGCTCAGTTGTGAGATGCTGGGCCGCCTCCGAGAGCGCGTCGTGCGGCAGGGCAGCCTCCGCGCCCATTTCGAGGCCGAGATGCCGGTCGGGAATTTCCAGATCCGACGAGGGTGGGATTCGCCCGAAGTAGTCCATGCTCTCCGGGAGTGCATCACGGATGCCCTGCTCGTGTCGACCGCCATGTGCTCGCTGGGCGATGATCCCCGCCACGTCGATATCGCGGCCGATGGCGGCGGCATACTCTCGAAAGCCGTAGGCGGTGGCGGCGACGCTTTCCATCCCGGCCTTGGCGTCAACGACCAGCACCACCGGCAGATCGAGTGCTTCGGCCACCATCGCAGTGCTGGAGCCATCGCCATCATAGAGGCCCATCACACCCTCAACGACGCAGATGTCGCCCTCGCCGCGGGCGTAGTTGCGGGCCAGTCCCTCCTCGCCTTCGAGCCATAGATCCAGGCTCCTGGAGGGCCGACCCGCCACCGCTTCGTGGTGGCTGGGGTCGATGAAGTCGGGCCCGGCTTTGGCTGGCTGGACCGTGTGGCCCGCCTCGTCGAGCGCGCGGATGAGCGCCAGCGTGGCGACCGTCTTGCCGACACCCGAACTCACGCCGCCGACGACGAATCCCTTCATTGCTCGCTCCGTTGGTCGACCTGCGGTTCAGTCCGTCGAACCGCCAGCACCGAGAGATCAGAAAACGGCGTGTCGTCGGCTCCCGAACCGCCAGCGTGCTCGGCCAATTCGGCCAGCGAGAAGCGACTGACTGACTCCTTGTCGTGGGTGAGTTTTTCGAGTACGAGCGCGTCCAACTCGGGATCGGCTCCATGGTCCAGGAGGTTGGCCGCGATATCGCCGGGCATCCAGTCGAACGGTCGCGGCAGGACGAGCAGATGCCGATCGCCGACATAGGTTATCAGACGATCTAATCCGGGCGTGATGTCACCGCTCTTGTGGAGCGTGACAAACTCCGTGTCCTCCATCGGCGTCCGGGCACGGCTCGCGGCTATCTGGAGCGACGAGATCCCTGGAATCACGCAGACTGGTTTGTCGACACCGTCCTGGACCTTCCCGACGAACTGATAGCCCGAGTGGTTCGGATCGCCCATCAAAACGGCTGTTCCGCGCTCGCCGTCGGCCACGCGGTCTGCGAAGGTGGTCAGCGCCTCGCGTTCGTCTTTGTAGCCGCAGGTCAGCAGGTCAGCGTCGGTGAGATCAGTAATAAAATCGACGACCGTCGAAAAGCCGACGATGACGTCTGCTTCCTCGATGGCCCTCCGACCACGGGGCGTGAGATACTCCAGGCTTCCTGGACCGATGCCGACCGCATAGACGGGCTCGGTCGACTCGTCGATGTCGTCTTCGGCCGCGGCTGCCGCGACCGTCGCCGGATCGGGGCCCGAATCGAGATCGTAGTCGCTCACAGGTCGGCCTCCACGCCGAGATCTAGCTCCAACTCGCCGGTCCGCACGTCTTTGGCGACGTGGATCAGCTCGTTCGTCAGCGCGGCCGCGAGGCCACTGCCGCCGCGTCGCCCAACGTTCGTAATCGCGGGCACGTCGAACTCGGCGGCGACTTCTCGGATCCGCTGGCGGCTTTCGACGGCTTTGACAAAGCCGACCGGCGTGGCCACGATGACGGCCGGTCGGGTGCCGTTTTCGATGCAGTCAGCGAGTGCGAATGCCGCGGTCGGGGCGTTGCCGATCACCGCGATGGCGTCGTCGTAAACGCCGCGTTTGTCGAGCTCCAGGACCGACGCCGCAGTCCGGGTCATCCCCGTTTTTTCCGCGAGCTCCGCGCCGTTGCCGATCGCCTTGCGTTTCTCGCAGTTGTGGCCCCGCCCCGTGACCCCGGCTTTCGACATCGTAATATCGGTGACGATCGTCGACTCCCGAAGTACCGCCGCGGCTCCGGCTCGAATCGGCGCGTCGGTATCCGGCTCACCGTTCTCGTCAGTGCCGGTAAACCGCAGGAGGTGTTGAAATTCGATGTCGCCCATCGAGTGGACCGATTTCTGTCGAACGCGGTCGGCCAGCGTCTCGTCCGGGACGAACTGCCGAACGATATCCATACTCGTCTCGGCGATCTCCATCGCCTCCTGGGTCGTCGCCCCGAGGTCGGCGTACTCAGCCTCGAAGTCGTTGGCCTCGGTCCCGTGCTCAGTCATCCGAGACCTCCGCGGCCGGGGCGCTGGCACGCGCTTCGAGGTCGCCCTCGACGCTGAGATTAATATCCCGAAGTCGGTCGACCGTCTCGCTGTCTGCATCCCACAGGTCGCGTTCGATTGCCTCCAGGAGCGTGTCAGAAATCGATTCGAGCGCCCACGGGTTGACGTCCCGCATCCACTCTTGGCGGTCCTCGTCGAAGGCGAATTTGTCGGCGACGTCCTCCCAGAGCGTATCGCTGATGACGCCGGTGGTGGCATCCCAGCCCATGACCACGTCGACCGTCGTCGAGAGGTCACCCGCACCCTTGTAGCCGTGTTCCTCCATCGAATCGAGCCACTCCGGGTTGAGCACGCGGGCCCGCATCGCCTTGCGGACTTTCTCCTCGTTGGTATACACCGAGACGTTCTCGGGGNCCGAGGAGTCGCCGATGTACGAGGCAGGTTCGCTGCCGGAAATCTCCGAGACTGCGGAAATAAAGCCGCCGTGGAAGGCATACCAGTCCGAGGAGTCCAACTCGTCTTGCTCCATCGTATCCTCGATTTTGACCGTGGCGTCGACACTCGACAGGCGGCGCTCGAAGCTCTCGTGAGCGTCGCTCACGTTGCCGCGCTTGCCCATCGCGTAGCCGCCCCATTGGACGTAGACATCCGCGAGATCCGAGCGGTCCTCCCAGTTGCCCTCGTCTACGGCCTTGTTCGTCCCCGCGCCGTAGCCGCCGGGCCGCGTGGTAAAGACGCGGTTGGTCGCCGCGCTTTTGGCCTCCTTGGCGTCGAGCCCGTCGGCTTCGAGTTCCTCGGCGTCTTCCTCGACGTGCTTTTTAATATAGTTCATGTCGAGCGGTTCGTCGAGATCGACCACTGCCGCAACGGCGTCGTGGATGACACCTGCCGCCGTGGGGAAGGCATCCCGGAACAGCCCCGAGACGCGTGTGGTCACGTCGATTCGTGGCCGACCGAGTTCGTCGAGCGGAATCGGCTCCACGTCGTCGATCCGCCCGGCCTCGGTCCACTCCGGTTTGACGCCCATCATCGCCAGCACCTGGCCGATGGTCTCGCCCTTCGTCCTGACCGTCGGCGTCCCCCACGCAACGACACCGATCTCTTCGGGGTACGCGCCGTGTTCGTCGTGGTGGCGATCCAGGACGCCCTCGGCGACGTTGCGGCCCACTTGCCAGGCGTATTTGGCTGGCACCTTCCGTGGGTCGAGCGTGTAGAAGTTCCGTGCAGTCGGCAGGAGGTCGACACCGCCGCGCGTCGGCGCGCCGGAGCCGCCCGGCGGGACGTACTCGCCGTTCAGCGCGTCGGCAGTTCGGGGGATTTCGGCTTCGGCCTCCTGGACTCTGGGTGCGGCTTCCTCGCAGATGAACGCGAGTGCCTCCCGGAGGTCGTTGTGCGCGCCGGATTTGGCTCGACCATCACCGAGAGTGTCGATATCAACGACGAGCAGATTGACGTTGACCTCGTCATCTGGTCCGGCTCCGGCGGCTTCGCCGCCTCCGTCTCGCGATTCGTTCCGAATCGCGCGTGCTTCCCGTTCGGAGTCGGGCACGTCGAACTCGTGTTCAGCGAGCGTCCGGATCAGGTCGACGCTCGTCTCCTGGACGTGGTCGGCAGCCTCGGCGTAGGTCATGCCTAACGCCGCGTCGTACGCGCCGGGTCGGTTCCGCAGGGCGTCGTAGTCGACGCCTAACACACCGGCAACGCTCTCCCGGAGGCTCGGCGTGTCGCCGTTTTCGAGGCGGGTGAGCGCGACCAGATACTCGACCAGTCGGTCGTCGGCCGGGGGTTCGCTCATCGTATGGAGACCCAGCCGGATCTGGGTCGTCTTCACGTCGGTGAGGTACTCGTGGATGCGTTCGACCAGGTCGTCGATCGAGAGCTCGTCGCCCTCGACTGCTCCCTCGGCGAGCGTCGACCCCGTTTCGTCGGGACCGCGGACTTCCATCCGCTCGTCGATGGTGCCTGCGGTTCCGAGTTCGACGGCCAGATCGAGTTCGTCGACACGGCTTCGAATCAGGTCTTCGAGATGGTCGCCGTCATCCTCGCGAGCGTCTTCCATCCCGGCCTCGCGGTACTGATTAGCGAGCTCCTCCAACTCACTGAGTTCGTCGTAGGTGCCCGCATTGGCCATGACTGGCGTGAGGTAGTCGACGATCGCGGCATACGAGCGCCGCTTGGCCTGGGTTCCCTCGCCGGGGTTGTTGACGATGTAGGGGTAGATATTGGGGAGGTCACCGATCAGCTGATCCGGCGCGCTTGCACCGTTGAGGCCGACGGTTTTCCCCGGTAGCCACTCAAGTGAGCCGTGGGTACCGAGATGAACAACGGCGTCGGCCTCGAAGGCGTTGCGGAGCCAGTTATAGAAGGCGTAGTAATCGTGTGGCGGCTGGAGATCCGAATCGTGGTAGACCTTCGAGGGGTCCATCCCGAACCCACGTGGCGGCTGAACGGTCACGAGGACATTGCCGAACTCCGCGCCGGGGATGGCAAAGGGTCGCTCCGGCGGCTCGCCCCACTCCTCGACGATGTTCTCCTGGAACCGCTCGTCAGCCTGCTCGAACCACTCGGTGTACTGGTCCGTGGAGACGACGTCGACCGAGCGTTCGCGGACGTCCTCGGGTGCGACCCACCGGTTGTCGAGTGTGAGCTGGCTCGTCAGCGTCTCGATCAGCGACTGGCCGGAGTCGGGGATCGAGCCGCCGAGATCGTACTCGCGAGCGCCGAGTTCCTCCAGGAGATTGATCGTGCTCTCCGGCGAATCGAGGCCGAAGGCGGTGCCGATCCCGTCGTCGCTCGGCGGGTAGTTGTGGAGGACGACCGCGACCTGTTTGTCCTCGTTGGGGGTGTCCTGGAGGTTCGCCCAGTTGACCGCGAGCCGGGCGGCGTGATCGACACGATCCTCGATGGGGAAATGCTGCTTCGGTGCAGTGCCGATCCCCGCGTCGTCGTCCATCCGCTCCTTGCCGGAGATCGGATGGGTGATCACGTTGCCGTCGAACTCCGGCAGGGCGACCGACAAGGCGAGTTCGAACCCCATGACGCCGGTGTCGCTGGATTCGTAGCGGGACCGTGAGCGCATGGTCGTGATCGTCTGGAGGACGGGGACGCCGAGTCGGTCCAAGAAGACATCCTCGGCGCTGTCACCCTCGCTGCTGGCCGACCGGCCGCGTTCGTCCATCGACAGCGAGAACATGAACGAGGAGAGGACGGCATCGACGATCGGATCGCCGTCCTCCAGGAGCCAGTTGTCAGTCACCCACTCGGCGTTCTCCTGGCCCGACTCGTCGGCCGCTGGGTTGCAGAAGATCGGCAGCGCGTTCGCGCCCTTGGATTCGAGTGCCCGAACCTGGGCGTCGACGTAGCGCGTGTTCTCATGAGTCCAATGGGACTCGTAGAACCAGACCGCGACCGTCGGTGCGTTTGGATCAAATGTATCGAGCAGTTCCTCGTAGCCGACGCCTGGATGGTCGGGATGGTAGACGCCCTCGGTCGGGAGTTCGGTCGGCTCGTCGTACTCGATCCCTTTGCCGCCGTACTCGGCGGCCAGAAACCGACAGCAGTTCTCGATGTTGATCGTCCCGCCCCGTTCGAGATATTCGCAGACGAGATCGCGGTCCGAGTCGGCGACAGAGGTGTCCTGGAGGGCGAAAGCATCGCCGGTGGCCTTGACGATCAGGGGGACGCCCAACTCGCGGAGTCGCTCGACTGCGTAGGCGTAGCCGGGCATACTGTCCTCGCCGCCGTGGAGCCAGAAACAGACCGCCGCCGCATCCTCGCAGTCGTCGACGAAGGCTTCAACGTCCGTCTGCTCGTCGAGGTCGCTCTCCGAGCGAACGACGAGATCGATTCCATCGAGCCGGCCCGCCGCCCGCTGGACGGAGCCGAGTTCGTTTTCAGTTGCCGCATAGAGGCCGATCCGTGTCATATTTATAAATCTCTATTGTATTAGCGCAAGTATGGTTGCAGATCCCGCGAGCAAAAAGCCGTCGACAGTGCCCTTCCCCGCGATCGTGGGGCAACCTGATCTTAAAAAGGTTCTTCTACTTGCTGCGGCCCACGACGACCTCAGCGGCGCGGTAATTACCGGTGAGAAAGGAACCGCCAAATCGACCGCCGTGCGGGGACTGGTCGACCTATTGGGTGACCAGCGAGTCGTCGCTGACTGCCCCTACGGCTGCGATCCCGACGACCGCACGGGACAGTGCGCGGACTGCCAGGCGCGGCCAGCCGACGAGCTTCCGGTCGAGACGCGGCCGCTCCCGCTGGTGACACTGCCGCTGGGAGCCACGCGGGACCGCGTGGTCGGCACGCTCTCGATCCAGGAGGCGATGGCCGGCGAGGCCGAGTTCGATCCCGGCCTGCTCGCGCGGGCGAATCGCGGGGTGCTGTACGTCGACGAGATCAATCTCCTCGATGACCACCTCGTTGATGTCCTCCTGGATGCCGCCGCAAGCGGGATCAACACCGTCGAGCGCGACGGGATCAGCGTCTCGCATCCCGCCGAGTTCACCCTGATCGGGACGATGAACCCCGAGGAGGGCGAGTTGCGGCCTCAACTCAGGGATCGCTTCGATCTCCAGGCGACCGTCACCGGGAGCCAGGACCTCGACGAGCGCGTCGCGATCATCGACCGCGCGCTCGGTGCTGCCGACGAGGAGGCCAGTCGCCAGGCGTTCGCCGAGGAGGGCGCCGCCCTCCGCGAGTCGCTCCAGGATGCCCGCAAGTCAATCGGTACCGTCTCGCTCCCAACGGAGTTCAAGCGAACGATCGCCAACCTCTGTACCGAGGCCAACGTCGACGGCCACCGTGCCGACATTGCCACCGCGCGGGCGGCGATCGCACTGGCTGCCTTGGACGGCCGCCCGAAAGTCATCGAATCGGACGTCCAGGAGGCCGCCAGCTACACCCTGCCACATCGCCTCCAGAGCCAGCCCTTCGAGGAGCCACCCGACCCCGACGAGCTCCTAGACGATTTCTTCGACGACGAGGACGAGGCAGATTCGGAGACTGATGACGGCGAGGACACCGATTCTGAGACAGACGAGAGTGACGGCGACGAGTCGTCCGGTGACGAGCCGGAGCCGACCGAAGACGAGGCCGACGGCGAGTCGACCGAGACCGAGTCGGACAGTAGAGCGGGTGGCGAGGAGGGAAACGACAGCGGTGGGGCAGCGGGCAGCCCAGAGACGGGCGACCGAAACGACGGTGGGAGTGAGTCGACCGACTCGGAGCGTGGCGACGCTGACGAATCCAGCGAGGATGGCGCGCCGGATGATGGCGACGAGGAGACCGAGGGAACACCGCTCGTTCCCGGCCAACAGCGCGCCGCCATCGGTGACAGCGAGGCACCGGAGATCGACAGCGATGAGTCGGCGATGGATTCGGCGTCGGCGCAGTCGGGTCGACGCGGCCGCAGCACCCAAACAGGGAGCCGTGGAACCCGCGTTCGGACCGAGCAGGCTACTGGTGACGGGCCAGTCGACGCCGCGGCCTCTGTTCGCGCCGCCGCGACGGGCGGCCACGACCGCGTCGAGCGCGACGACCTCCGCCAGTCGGTTCGCCAGCGGGAGACCGCCGCCACCATCGTGTTCGCGGTCGACGCCAGCGCCTCGATGGCCCCCGCAATGGAGACCGCCAAAGGGGTCGTCCTGGAGTTGCTCCAGGATGCCTACCAGCAGCGCGACGAGGTCGCCTTCGTCGCCTTCGGCGGCGAAGAGAGCGAGGTGCTGCTGCCGCCGACCCGGAGCGTCTCGCTGGCGGCGCGACAATTAAAAGAGCTGCCGACCGGAGACCGGACGCCGCTTCCGGATGGGCTTATAACGGCTCGACAGGTCATCGATGGCACCGACGCCTCCCTTGGTGTGGTCGTCCTGGTGACAGACGGGCGAGCGAACGTCGCCGAGGGGAGTCCGACCGAGGCTACCCGACAGGCCGCTCGGCAGTTAGCGGCGAGTGGGGCCGAGGTCGTGATCGTCGACGCAGGCGATGGCGAGCGGGGTGGGTTGGTGCCGACGATTGCCGCCGAGACCGACGGCAAGACGGTTCCGTTGTCGAAACTGAGTTCGGAGGCCGTGTCGGCTGCGGTCGGCCGAGCCGCGAACCTGTCACGAGACAGTACATAATTTCGTGGGTCGATTCGCTCTTATATCCGTGGTAGGGAGTTTCAGCATGGCACCCCAACGTTACGACCGCCTCAACCGACTCTACGAGGCGTTCGATACCGAGACACTGCGGGCTCACCAGCGGTTCGTCGATCTGTTTCCCCCAGTCGACTCGCCGGTCGCGCTCTCCCACTGGGAGGAGGCCTCCGACGAACTCGGGCGACTGAAGGCCGAAATCGCCGCCAGTTTCACCGACAGCGACCCCACCGAGGGCGAGACGTTCGCCGAGATCGCCGCCCGTGTGGATCACGATCAGGCCTTTACTGCGCTCGATCTCCACAGTCGCTATGACCGTGCGGTCAACGCGCTCGTCTTAGACGTCGACGAAACGCTCCGGTCGGCCGGTGGGACCGACAACGAGATCCCGAGAGAGACGCTCCACGCCCTGATCGAGTTTCACGAGGCCGAGGTACCGATCATCATCTGTACGGGCCAGACGCTCGAAAACGTCAAAGGATTCATGATCCAGGGACTGGGCAGCGAGATCGTCCACTCCGGCGAGCTGAGTATCGTCTACGAGGCCGGGACGGGCGTCTTCACACCCGGGCATGGCTCGGAGACCAAACAGTTGCTCTACGACGGGCTTGACGCCGACATCCAGGAGGTCTTCGACTCAGTTCGGAGTCGGGTACTGCCCGAGGCACCCGCGGAGCTTCGCCGCGGCTGTCACCTCCAGGGCAACGAGTTCAACATCACGCTCAAGCCGAACTTCGAGACCGGCAGCCAGCGCGCAGCCGAGGTTATC
>Ga0065698_100233_pt1 | contig 23628 bp, 19 predicted proteins | sample AntLakMe24m_30um_FD_59087 | JGI IMG/M metagenome (GOLD analysis project Ga0065698, IMG submission 59087) | Hypersaline microbial communities from Antarctic Deep Lake - 24m 3.0um v2 (version 3) | ecosystem: Environmental > Aquatic > Non-marine Saline and Alkaline > Hypersaline | place: Deep Lake... | reverse complement strand
CGGTTTGAGCGTCCGTTTTGTCCTGAACAGTGGCTTCGAGATGGGTGACGTTGATGTGGAGTTCGTGGTTGCCGTTGCGACTCATCGCTTCGGCGGTCCCCACACGCCATTCGCCACTTTCGAGGGCGTATTCGAGAAGTTCGAGGTTGTCTGGTGAACCACGGAGTGTGCCTTTCACCGGATTGTACGGCTTGGCACTAACTCGGTAGTGTATCTCGCCGTCTTCGAGGGAGAGGTTGTAGCCTTCGGTGAAGTTCATCCGCAACGGGTATGGCCCTGTCTTCTCGTGGCTGGGTGTGTTGTAGTCGTCGCGGTCGTAGGATTGTTCGAGCGCGTCGAGTGCTTTGGCGACAATGCGTTGCGTAGTGTTCTTCACGAGGCCTGCTTTATCTTCGAGACGTGGCGAGATGTCGTCCCAGTCCATCCCATTTTTTGCTAATTGGATGGTCTGGTTGTACACCCACCGAGCTTCGTGGTACGCTTCGGAGAGAAGTCGCTCGTTGTCGGATTGGAGTTGGAAGACGAGTGTCTTCGTGAGCGACTTCTCCATACCCTAATTGATGGACTACGGTGTTGTAAAGGTATAGATTAGAGTTGATAGGTTAGGCGTTGTCGGCATTCACCCTCGGGTCAAGCCCCGAGGCACTCTGCCTTGACCGTCTGGTAGACAGCACCGAAGATGGCACCGTAGACGATCAACGCAGCCAGGCTGCCAAGATGCAGTAGAGGTACTCCTGCTCCAGTCATGACGGCAAGGGGTACTGGAACGACGATCAGCCATACACCGATCCCGATTAAGAGACCAACGACCGTGGTCGACACCGGATCGATGCGCGTTGGCTCGGGCAGCGTGACTTCCAGAGTCACCGCATAGAACACGCCTAGTGTCCCGCCAGCGAGAATCGTCAGCAGTCCGCCCACGAGTACGCTGGAACTTCCGAGAAGTGCGGCTGCAAGCAGGAAGCCATCCTGTACGGTCATCGTGGCCCAGAGTGCAAGCGTTGCGAGCCCGCCGGCAAGCCCAGCTGCAAGTCCCACTACGAATGCGTGCTCCAGCGGTCGTCGAGCCACAGGCGTCGCACTTCGAACTCGGCCTGCGGCCCAGAACCCGGCAATTCCGAGCAGAAAAACGCTAATGGAGCCGAAGACACTCACCTCATACCGCGCTCTGACGGCTGATCGATCGAGTGTGTAGTGAAACCCGAACAGATCTGCCCACGGCGCATTGTGGAACGCATACAGCGATTCCACGAAGATGGGCGCGATGTTGTGAATATCGGGGACGAGTCCCCACACGCCTCCAAGCGGGATCAACCAAATTGCGTGCTCACGATTGATGTCGTACCGAAGCACGATCGGTATCGCCGCCGTGAGGAAGAATGCGGCGCCGATCAAAAAATGCGCGATCGCGGGGGCCATAGGAGTCCTCGACGGGGAACGGAGAAAAATCCCCGGCTCAGAGCGATACAGCGCAGACGTCACCGACATCAATGAATCTGACTAGTCGGATCCCTCTTCAACATCGACTTCAACTCCGGTAATCTCGAAACGAGCCCCACCCTGGGTTCCCTCAGTGACCGAAATTGTCCATCCATGTGCTTCAGCAATCTGCTTGACGATACCCAGACCGAATCCAGTTCCATCCGACGAAGTTGAGTACCCAACCTCGAATATTTTCTCACGGTCATCTTCTGACACTCCGACTCCAGTATCCTCAATGTAGAATCCATCATCCATATTCCCAACACGAACGGTTACCGCTTCCCCACCGTGGTCGATGGCGTTCCGAAACAGATTTTCCAAGAGCTGGCACAGTCGATTATAGTCTGCCTCAATCGTCACTAATCCGTTCTTTTCTAGAATAGCTAATTCATTCTCACCCTTGTTTTCGACCATCATCCAGGCGGCCTCCACAGCGTCGTTCAAATTCACGGGCGCCGTCGAACCAATCACCTGTCCTTCCCGAAGCAACCACAGCATATCTTCAATTATCCGCTCTATTCGGTCAAGCGCTCTGGCTGCTGCAGCGTGATGCTCGCTCTCGCACTCCTCTTGGGCGAGCGTCATTCGCCCTTGGGCAACATTCAGTGGATTACGAAGATCATGAGAAACGACACGGGCAAACTCTTCCAGCCGTTCATTTTGTTGGTTAATATCACGCTCGTACGCTGCCTGGTCAGTAATGTCTCTGAAGTATACGGAAACGCCACTTTCTGATGGATATACCGTCGCTTCAACACGAAACTCTAGGGGCTTATAATATAGTTCGTAGCTCTGAGGAACTTGAGTCTCCATCGCTGTGTGGAAGGCATCCCACACCTCTTCAATGTCAGCAGCCTCTGGATATTGTTCCCACAGTTTCTCACCGAGAAGCTCGTCTGCAGATGCCTGGAGCAATTCTTCAGCTTGGTCGTTCACATGGGTGAACCGGAAGTCGTCATCAAGTGCATAGAACGCGTCAGTCACTCGTCCAAGAATTTCTGCTAATCTCGTTTCCAATTCGCGCTGTTCAGTGATATCCTCAAACGCAAAGATCGCTCGCTGCAAGTTCCCGGCGTCGTCCCACTGTGGAGCTCCATTCACCGACACCCAGACGCGGTCTCCGGATGGGTGGAGAAGGCCAAGAGTCTGGTCATGTACCGGTTCTTTGTGAGCGACCACTCGATCGAACGGCGCGTCACCGCTATCGAGAGGTTCACCGTTCTCATCAACCAAATCCCAACGAGGATCGTCGTGGGTGAATTCTCCGATCCCTTCACGTGGGCGTCCATAAATTTTCTCGGCCCGTTCATTAACGAATGTAAGCGCCCCATCTGCATCAACAACGGTGATACCAATCGGGCTGGTTTCTACGATCCCTTCGAGAAGATCCCGTTCTTGTCGAAGTTCAACTTCAATCTCTTTGTGATCGGTGATGTCTTGGGCTGCACCACGTAGTGCGACAACCTCGTCATTTCTGACGGTGGGTGTTCCCTGCACCCGGAGCCAACGGACTTCTCCATCCGGCCGCTCAAACCGTACCTCAACGTCGAACGGCTCACCGACATTAAGTGCGTTTTCAACGGCGTTTTTTAACGATTAGGCGGTCGTCCTGATGGTAGACTGTGAGTGCCTCATCAAGAGATGGTTCTTTGTCGTCATCGATCCCCAAGATTTCGAAGAGGCTCCCACTCCAGAACACATCCATCGAGTCGGTATCGACCTCCCAGCTCCCGACATCGGCAATCCGCTCCGTGTGCTCAAGTAGTTCGTGTGTCCGTTCGAGTTGTTCCTCGTACCCGATACGATCAGAGATGTCCTGAAGTACGTAGACGACTGCCTGGCTGTCATCCCAAGTAATCGGTCGTGCTGAACCATCAACCGGAACCTCCCCATTGGGCGTGTCGAGCTGGAACCGTTCGTATTCGAGGTTGGTTTCATCCTTTTGAACTGCTTCGAAGACGGTGTCTTGCGGATCAGTCGGATGGAGTATGGAGGGTATCGAACTGTCAAAAACGTCTGCTTCCGACAAGGGGGCGAGCAGGTCAAATGCAGCGGCATTCGCATAGACGATACGATCATCAATACTGACGAAGACGGCGTTGGGCGTAGCTTCGAGAATCGTTTCGGCCCGTTCCTTCGCGCTGGCTGCCTGTTCACTAAATCGGTGGCGGCTAACCGCGTTACGGATACGTGTGGCAAGCACTTCGTACTGGTCAGTTCCCTGCTCTTTTTGCATATAGTCTGTCACGCCAGCACTGATTGCCTCACTGGCAATCTCCTCGGAGCCACGTCCAGTAAAGAGAACAAACGGGAAATCAGGGTATTCAGCGCGGATGATCGCCAGAAACTGAAGCCCGTCTGTCCCCTGCATATCGTAATCGCTGACAATGCAATCGTACTCTTCAGGATCGAAGATGTCGAGTGCAGCTTGGGGACTTGTTGTTGGTGTCGCTGTTATATCTCCTCCAAACCGCTTCAAATACGCTCCAATAAGATCTGCCATCCCCGGCTCGTCATCAACGCAGAGCACAGAAATCGAGGACGTAGATTCAGTCATATGTCTACTGAGCCGTTCAAGTCATATAAAGAGCCATACAGCTCCTTTGGTTGGGTTCCTTCTGTAAGTGGGGTGAGTCTGCGACCCACGGTTTTACTATCAATCGACTATCAGCTATACTAATGGCTGATGAACACCTTCACGCGACGGTCAGTGTTCGCGGCATTGTCATAGAACCTCGCGGTCGGATCCTCGTTCTTCAACGTGCAGCCGATTCTGAATGGGAACTTCCGGGTGGACGACTTGCTCCCGGTGAGCCGACTATTGACGGACTCCACCGTGAAATAACCGAAGAAACGGGTCTTCCTGCTGATATCGACGACATTGTGGCCGCAAACTCATGGATCAACACTGATGAGCAAGGACGATTTGCTGTCCATTACCGATGTTATGCACCCCATCGTGAAATTCCCTTGAGCGATGAGCACGTCGACGCTCAGTGGATCACACAGGCAGACGTCGACGCGCTCCTCCGTGAACCGCAAGTAGCCGCGGTTCGTGCAGCTATCGATCCTTCTGCACCGCAATCGAGCCCATCTTCCGCTCACGACTGATCGACAATGTGTGCTGTCGCTCGCTTCATCGAGTAATAAGCTGATCGAGCTCATACAGCAGGATCGGCAAAAATACCATCGCTAGCGTAAGTAACCCCAGTTCTGGGAGAAACTCACCATAGTGATCGGCCTCAATAAGAATTGACGTCTCACCGCGAACCCACATCGCACCGAACAGTGCCCACAGCACGCTCAGTGATGCGAGCGCGGCACTCAATACGCAGATTGCGACGAGTCGGGTGAGTGTCATTGGGTGGTCCGCCGTGACGTGGGTGACGTGAGAAACGAAGCGTTCTGTCGATCAACGGAAACTCGATCAGAATTCCCAGCAGGTGCTAGGAGCCATCGAGTGGTCGGTCCGTTGCCATGCTCCGCGATCACACCAATATTGTCTATCGCTGTACCGCAAAGGTATACACAGCTTACTGACCGCTACCGGTAGAACCGGTCAAGAGGAACTGCACACTGCCCAACAGAGCCTCAGGATCGAGGTCGCGTTATCACGGTTACTTGTGGCAACTCCCGGTCTGTCGTCGTACCGCAACAACTCTATTGCGAGTAACAAAGTAGACGACAGCGGCGTGGCTCTGCGGAAACAGGTGCGTCACTCCCTCTGTGATCGCATCAACGTGTGCTGTTGCAGACTGAGCCGGAAGCGTCGATATGCGATTCTCTGGGAAAGCCGACCCTCTCAACGATAATTTCTCAGACGGCGAACACTGACAACAACGATGACGAGCAAGAAGACCCCTTGAACGGCAAACAATGACGCTTGGTCGTCAGTGTCCTCATCAGAGGTATTCTGATTCGGCGAAATCACGTCATCATCCGATTCATTTGTGTCCGTCGTCCCAGACCCATCTGACCCGTTTGTCTCTGACCCATTAACGTCATCGTCAGTCGCATTGTCTGTCTCTGAAGGAGAGCCATCGTCGCTTGATGAGCTTTCTGAGTCTGAGGACGTATCCTCATCACTGGATGTACCATCTGTACTGGAGTTTCCATTGTTCTCATCATCACCCGTTGAGTCGTCGCTGTCTCCGTCCGTGGTAGAGTCGTCGTCTCCGTCCGTGGTAGATTCGTCCGAATTTGATCCACCATCGTCACCTGAATCGGAATCATTCGTGCCATCGTCGCTGGTCGTCTCCTGGATGGTAAGCGATGAACTCTCAAGCGCAAGCACTTCTTGCTGCCCGCGGAACGTTTCATCTCCGAGTGCAGCAACATTGACTGTGTACTCGCCTGTTCCAAATTGGTCAAGCGGGACTGAGCTCGTGTAGGTCTCATCACCACTATTGCTCATCTCGAATCGCTGAGAGTGTGTTTCATTCCAGACGACAACTTCAACGGCTGCTGGGGGTGTTGAGAGTGCAGTTGGTGTCACACCAGCACTGACTTCAAGATCGTCATCGCGTGTAGCCTCGGTAGTATGATCGACGGAGATATCATACCCCTCGATGACGACTGGCTGCATCTGCTCAGTTGCTCCCTCAAGCTCAACATTTAGCATGTATGTTCCGGGTGCAACAGAATCCGTCTCAAAGGTGACTGTCTCGTCTGTACCGGGGCGGTTGACACCCCGTGACGCCTCGATTTGCTGGTCCGAATTATACAGTAGGAAAGAGACGTCGGTAAACACCTTATCGGGTAGTGTTACGTGTGCAGTGAGTTCATCGCCTTGATCGCGAGTTGCTATCGCGTCGATTTCGTAGCTATCTCCTTCAAAATTAATTGTCTCTGTTGGGACTGCTGTTGAGTCCTCGACGGTGAGTGTGACATGAGAATCTGCACTCCCGGCTATTGCTCCGCTAGCAAGGAGGATCCCCACGGCGAGGAAACAGAGAAGGAGATACCGTCTAATACGAGTCCGCGAGGTGGACATAATCCGTAATTTATGCTAGCACATTTATTTATTTGGTATCCAATATCGAGATTATGCTATAGCTAATCCTGTGCGGCTGGGTTAAGAACAAACTTCTCTGATCGTCGTATTCATGACAAGTTTTAATCCGAGCGACATCGATTATCCGATAATGCACACTCGATTGGCAGCTATTCTTGTTGTACTGTTAATGGTTGGATGGCCACTCACAATTGCTGGTTCTGCCGGTGCTGCCACCGCTGAAAATCCGGCACTGTCCGGCAGTACTGTCGAGGCCAATTTCATTGAGGAAGGTGATGACCAGTTTACCAACGTCTCCGATGATCTCATCGTGTGGGAGCGGTCGTTCAAACCGCTCCGAGCAGATACAACTGCTTCAAGCGCTAAGACCGTCATTGAAAACCACGCAATCAATGTTGTCGATAACCGATCTGGTGTTTTCGATGACACCACTGCAAACCGTCCCGAAACGGCAATCTTCGACAAAAGTGGGACAATCCCTATTGAGTTCTCAGACGTTTCTGGTGCTAGTACGGACGCATTTGACAACCGCAGCGCGCAGGTTATCGTTGCATCATTTGAAGAGAATCAAAATACCGCTGATGTCGGAAGTGCCGATCAACTAAATGACGTTATCTCCCCAGCGCTGGATGGGGATCTTTCAGCACTTCGGACGGAGGCAGCCGATCGAAACGTCGAGTTCACTGTTGAAAATACATCTCTAGATGAGAACGGTGAACTCGATTATGATCTCGAACCGGACACAGCAGGTCCATACGTCGTGATGGTCGCGTTACCCCGCGACGCAGAAGAATCTGGCTTTGACACGGATGAGAATAATTTACTCACGCTTCCTGGTGAGGCAACTCTCATGGGTGTCGAGACTGTCTTGGTCCATGACAGTGAATCACAGATCAATGCTCCCAACACCGTTGAGCCTGGTGAGGAAATCGAACTGAACCCGAGTACGGAATTAGAGGGAGACATTACGCACTCGGTTGTTGTATACAACGAAGAGACGTTCCTCGATGAGGATCAAGAGACGAATATCCGACTCGATGAAGACATCAGCCGAAGCCTGACAACAGAGGACATCGTTCTGGAACATTCTATTGCTGAGGTCAACGGCGTTGGCGAAATGACCAATTCGGGTACAATCTTCGGCACAAGTGTCTCACAGCGGACTATTGCCGGCACAGTTGCACTTGCCGACATCATTGACCAGCTATCTACCGAAACAGATGTTGGCATCAACCGAGAATCGATTTCTCCCGAAACCACGATCGATGCGTCAGGTGTTGTGAAATCTGATGCTGGCGCATCTACAGAGATGACTGTTCAGACGTACGGTAACTGGTCTGAGGGAACCTATCGTATCGTCCACATAGCCGAAAATGGCACTGTGGGGGGTGTTGCAACCAGTACGCAAACCATCGACATTTCGGAGAGTAGCGGTGGAAGTAGCNGGAGCGGTGGGAGCAGCGGAAGTAGTGATGACGATGATGATGATGATGATGACGATGGTGACGACGGTGATGACGGCGACGCAGATGTTACCGTCACTGAGCGGGACCGTGGTGCTTCCGTGTCTGTACAGAACATCCGACAGAACACGCCGACCCGGGTTGGCGTCGGCCGGAACGTAACAAGTGGCGGCGCAACAGTCCGGAACTTCACCGTGAATCTGACTCGAGACCGTGACACATTCGATCTTGAGGTAACCACCAGCGACCAGCCGCCAGAAGGTGTTCCGGTGCCCCCAGGTCGAAACACGCTCTCGTACATCGATGTTAACGCAGGTAACCTCACTGATGACGACTACAACGGTGTCGAATGGGAGTTCACTGTTGACCAAGACCGACTAGATGAGCTTAATCGCTCGCCTGATAGTGTTGAGCTGAATCGTTACAATGTGACTAGTGGTGAATGGGAGTCTTTCGAGACCACTCACCTCGGTGGTGACGAATTCACGGCCACCGTCCCTGGCTTCTCCACGTTCGCCATCACATCCACTGATGATGGTTCTGACGCCCCGGACAGTGACGGGCCTGATAATACTGATGACGATAGTACGACTGACGATGGTGCGGCTGACGATAGCGCGGCCGATGACAGTACTACTGATGACAGTGCGACTGACGATAGTACAGGCGGCGACGACGCTGATGCCCCCGACGGCGATGACGATGACTCCCCGGTCGGGATTGCCGTGATTCTGCTTGTACTTGCAGTCCTGATTGCTGTTGCTATCGGGGTCTATCAGTCTCAGCAAGACTGACACGTCCTCAATCTTCGTGCCTAGCGGAATACTTGTCTCTCAAGGGAACAATCGGGTAGGGCGACAATACTGGACGACTGGCGGGTTTTTTATTGGGTCGTTGTCTACTCATATTCAATGACGGCGCCCTCCGAGACGGCTTCTTCGATTGTATGTTCTGATGTCACGCGACGCTATGCAGATGGGGGTGGAGTTATGGGCAGCGGCGGCCCCACGGTGACGGCTCTCGATTCAATTTCACTCTCTGTGACGGCTGGTGAGGTTGTCGGGATTGCTGGACCGAGCGGGAGCGGCAAATCAACGCTATTACATCTGCTTGCCGGACTCGACACTCCGACTGAAGGAACGATTACGATCCGCGATACGGATATCGCAGCGCTTTCGAGCCGTGAGCAGACTCGATTTCGCCGTGATAATATCGGCATGGTGTTTCAGCGGTTCCACCTGTTGCCGGCACTAACCGCACGCGAGAATGTGGCGCTCCCGCTCGTACAAGCTGGTGTCGCACGAAGCCAACGCCGCTCTCGAGCGAGTGAACTGCTCGATGCGGTGGGCCTTGCTGATCGAGCAAGCCACCGGCCGGGTGCATTGAGTGGTGGCGAACAGCAGCGCGTGGCGATCGCACGAGCATTAGCCGCCGATCCGGCTGTCGTTATCGCCGACGAGCCGACTGGCGAATTAGATCGGGAGACCGGTGAGCGAGTGCTTGATCTTCTCACCGACATCAGCGACGAGCGAGCAGTTGTTGTTGCTTCTCACGACGAATACACGCTTGAGCGGACGGATCGAGTCATCAACCTCTTGGATGGGGCTCGACAATAATGTCGCGACTAACCCAACTAGTTGGGCTGTCCGGACTGGGTGTTCGCCGGGTATTTGGACGTCTCCGCGGTGCTGCACCCGGACGGATGACTGTCTGTATTCTCGGAGTTGCCGTCGCCGTGGCCCTTCTCGTCGTGGTAACTGGGGTATCGCTTGGACTGGCGAGCAGTACAACCGTTGAAAGCGAAGACATTGACTACTGGATCGTTCCCGATGACAATGGAGCCGGCAGTGTCCCGCTTGAGTCAGAAGGGGCACGGCTCAGTCAAGTCCATGAGGTGACCGCCGAGCTCACCCGTGACGATCGCATAGACTATGCGTCACCAGTCGTCTTACAGCCACTTCAACTGACAAACCCAGCTACTGGCGATCGAGAATACGTCGTCGCAGTTGGGGTGATCCCAACTGGTGACCAGCGACGGGTCGCCGATATGGACATCAGCCCACTAGACACCGAGTACAGCCACTACGCTGATGGCACGTATGATGGGCAATGGTCTGGTGAATTCGTGGCCTCACCGGCCGTCACTGAGAGATTGGCGCTCACGCAGGGTGACACAGTCGATGTCGGTAATTCGGACCGATCACTCACACTTACTCATATCAATGATCGTGAGATGGCTGCTGGTTTCGGTGAAGTCCCAGCGATTGCGATGCCGCTTGCAGAGTTACAATCTCTCACGGGGCTTGATTCAGCTGATCAAGCTGATCAGATTCTCGTGAGTACAACTGACCCCACTGTTGAGTCAGACTTAGCAGGAGTCTATCCACAGACCGACGTCGTTTCACGTGCTGGGATCTCTGGCGTCGACGCCACACCAACTAATCTGCCGCTCGCGATGGCTCTTGCAGCGACACTTGTCGCAGGTGGTATTGGGGTTGCGTTCGTTGCGACGATGATGGGCCTTGAGTTGACCGCTGGACGCCAGGAGTTAGCTGTCCTCAGTGCCGTTGGGTTCTCGGGTCGATCACGAGCGCTCGTCGTCGTCTCTGAGACAGTGACGGTTGCTGTTCTTGGGGGCATCCTCGGAGTTGGGCTGGGTGCACTTGCGATCGTGGGTGTGAATGCTGGCGTTTCATCGGCGATCGGAATCCCCTCGCTGGCGACAATCACCCCAGCACTCATTGGATATGCTTTGGTGGCGGCTGTCGCTGTTGGGGTGTGTGCTGCGCCGTACCCGTTGTATCTCACCACCCGTACCAACACATTGGAGGAACTCACCCGATGAGCCGCCTTCGAACATACGCTGGGTTGGTGTGGATCGCCCTTCGCCAACTCCGATCTGATCGGATGCGTACCGTGCTTGCCGTCATTGGAGTCACGCTTGCTGTCCTATCTGTAACCTTGCTCACTGGGGTTGGTGCTGGGGTGATCTCTACTGGCAATCAGATGTTTGATGATTCAGGGAGAGATTTGTGGGTGTCTGGTGGGCCGATCGAGGTTGCACCCGGTTCTGTAGGTGGGTTCCAGAATCCGATTCCAAACTCTCAGCCGCTGGCACAGAATATTAGCAGCCATGAAGATGTCCAGAATGCGGTACCAATGGCATTTCAAGTGGTGTATGTGAGCACGGATGGAGAAGAGTTTGACACGACACTAGGGAGTGGTGTCCCAGGCGTAGGNGGTGGTTCTGTTTCGATNCAGGANGGAGAGGGGTTCACTGGGCCAGACACCCACTANGCTGATGGAACGTACGANGGGAATATGACCCANCANGCGATCNTNTCNCCGTCGATGGCCNANGAGTTCGNNCTTGAGGTGGGNGANACNGTNTATCTCGGGGGGACAATTGCAAACGCCCGCGAGAATGAGTTTGAAGTAGTTGGGATCTCCCCAACCTTTGAGAACTTCCTCGGTACCGGGACAGTGACCACCCGGTTAAGCGAACTCCAGACGCTCACCGGCAACGCCTATGATGATAGTGCAACACTGATCACGATTCAAACGACGCCCGGCGCCGATCGCGAAGCCGTACGCGATGAACTTGCCGCACAGCACCCTGATTACACGTTCCGCACAAATCAAGAGCAGCTCGTCTCGCTACTCGAACGCCAAGCAGTTGTGCTCGCAGCAGGTGCAAGTCTTGTCATACTCGGTATTGTCGCCGGTGGGATCCTCTCGTTGAACCTCTTGTTATCGCTCATTTATGTCCAACGTAAGCCGTTAGCAGTCTTACGAGCGGTTGGAGCCACCAGACGTGGTGTCGTCGGTGTGGCGATCGTCCAAGCACTGGTGATCGCCACCGCCGGGTACCTGCTTGGCATTGGGGCGACCCCCGTGCTGGCGATGGTACTCGATCAGATCGCACTGACTGTGACCGGCTTTGAAGGGCTAGTCCAAGTACCGCAATATGCGTATCTCGCTGGCGCGGGAGTTGCCTTCGGCTTTGCGCTGATCGGTGGCATCGCTGGCGCGTGGCGTGTGACGCGTGTGGCGTCGGCGACGCAGCTGGTTCGTTGAGTTCGCTCCACGGCGAGGAAGACCTCAAAACAGACATCGTCGACGTCGACGAGGCGATCAACGAGAGCGGACTCTTCGCTACCGAGATGCCAGCACTATATTAAGCTCCATCGTGAGTATTGAATCAAATGAGCACGCGGCAACGGCAGCGATTCATCCATGGTCAACTCGCATGGATGCTCATGGTAATCGTGTTGCTTGCAGTGTTAGACGCGCTCACCCTGGAACTCTACTTCGTTCTCTCGCTAATCGGCCTGCTTGTTGTCGTTGAACTCACCGCTCCGTTCAATGTCACACCGCGGTGGCGACGCCGCCTGCTTCCAATTATTGGCCTTGGATTGCTTGGTTTCGGCGTGATTGTGATCCGACGCATACTAGCTATCTTACCACCGGGGCTGATCTAGATGCGGCGCCCACCACTTCCACAGCTCCTCTTGTATGTCCTTGGAGGAACGCTCCTGCTTGCGCTGGTGATCGCAGCGAGCACTTCCGCTGCTTCTTTTGGGGCCTATAACTCGGCGTGGGACGGGACCGCGGAGGTCCGCGATATTGCGGCAACGTACAGTGAAAGCACCGTCACACTTGATGGTGATGCGTACACCACAGAAGAACCAACTCAGACACTGGCTGTCGTCCTTGCCCCAACAGCACCGTATGGCTCAGAAGACGCAGGGGCTGTTCGTCGTTTCGTTGAAAACGGCGGGACCTTGCTTGTCGCCGATAACTTTGGACCAACAGAAGGCACTCCTCCACACGGGAATGCACTCTTATCAGACGTTGGTGCCACAGCACGACTTGACGGTGCATTGCTCCGTGATGAGCGCAATTACTATCGATCTCCTGCGCTCCCAGTTGCCCAACCTGTGGAGGAGCACCCATACACGAGCGGTGCAACCGATCTGACGTTGAACTACGGAACCGCAGTTACTCCAAACGATGCTACCACATTGGTTCGAACCTCAGAATTTGCCTATCTCGACACTGATCGATCTGGCTCACTCGATGACGACGAGAATCTGTCTCGCTATCCGGTTGTAACCATTGAGTCAGTGGGAGACGGCCAGGTCATCACTGTTGGTGACCCGAGTATATTTATTAATGCAATGCTCGATCAAAACGGCAATACCGCGTTTGCAACCGCACTCATGCAGGCTCACGAGCAGGTCATCTTTGATTACTCACAGAGTGACAGCCAGCCACCACTCGCCGTAGCGTTGCTCATCTTCAGAGAGACGCTCCTTCTTCAAATGTTGGTGGGCGTCGTCGGTGTGGGACTTAGCTGGAGGATGCTAACCCAGCCAGGTGGTCTCTCACGACTCCGCGATCAAGTGGTGGCCCTACTCCCCGGACTGAGTAACCCGGCAGAGACGATCGGGGGACATGAACGAGCCACTCAAGCGCCCACCCTCACTGAAGCGGAACTTCTGGCGTACCTTCGCGAAGAATATCCCGAGTGGGAAGAAGATCGATTGCGCCGAATTTTAGCAGGCGTTATAGAAGAGGAGCCAGCAACTACAGATAATGAGTAGTCCGGCCACGCTCTATGAGACAATTCGNACTGAGGCTGGAAAGGTTGTGGTCGGTAACGAAGACATCCTTGAAGGACTGACTATCTCACTGTTGACCGGTGGCCACGTGCTGCTTGAAGGAGTTCCTGGCGTCGCCAAGACGACGATCGCAAACACGTTTGCGACGACGCTTGGGTTAACGTACAGTCGTATCCAGATGACCCCGGATATGGTGCCAGCCGACGTAATGGGGACGAACGTCTACCGGCAGAATACCGGGGAATTCGAACTCAAGCAGGGGCCAGTCTTCGCAAACCTCGCAGTGGCAGACGAAATCAACCGGGCGACCCCGAAAACACAGAGCGCCCTCCTCGAAGCGATGGAGGAAGGGTCAGTAACGATTGACGACGAGACGCTCGCATTGCCGAGTCCGTTCATGGTCGTCGCAACCCAAAACCCGATCGAGATGGAGGGTGTCTTCGAACTGCCCGAAGCTCAACGAGACCGATTCCAACTCAAATACGTCGTCGAACTCCCCGACCGTCATAACGAGCGCGAACTCCTCGATCGGTTCGATAGCGATCCAGCATTCGCCTCTGAGGTCGTCGAACCAGTCGTGGATCCAGAGACGCTTACTGCGGCACAAAAAGCAGTTGCCGACGTGCATGTGGCTGACCCGGTCAAAGAGTACATCCTCGATCTGGTGGCGGCAACACGCGAGTCACCAGACGTGCGACACGGTGCGTCTCCACGTGCAGCACTCGGGTTCATCTCGACGGCAAAGGGTCGAGCCGCAATTCACGGCCGTGAGTACGTCATTCCTGATGACGTGAAGACGCTTGGCCACCCCGTGTTACGCCACCGGCTCATTCGGACAACAGATGCAGAGCTGTCTGAAACGTCTGTCACAGAGATCCTTGACACCCTATTTGAACAGGTTGACCCGCCGGGCAGCGATGTGGAGTTCATGGCTGCTCCACCGCGAGCAGACTAGCTATCGATCGCGTCTGTCTCCGTCGACGAGTCTGCCTGTCGCGATGAGGGGTCCCATCGATACGTGACTAGCGGGGGGTCTGTCTTATCAACCTCAACCCGTATGGGTGCGTCCAGTCCGACTGCAAGTCCCGTTGCGACCAGCGAACAGACCGGATGGTCAATCCGATCGATACGGCCGTACGCGAGGCCAGTAAACTCCACAGTCACTCGCCCTCCGTCGTCGTCGACGCTCGTGTCAACTCCATCGGCAAGCTCAAAGCTCTCAACAAGGCCGTCAGCGAGTTGATCTGCGAGTGATTGTGGCGTCGACGCCAGCGGTGTCGTCAGCGCTCGGGTAAACTCCTCAAGCAACGGTCCACCAGTCGGCGCCATTGCGACACCGGGATTGCCCTCACGGTCCGTCACAAACAGATGTGTGAGCTCATCAGATGCTGGGAGTGAGAGTTCAGTAGCATCCGCAGGATCGGTTTCAGGAACGTACATACGAGGCGTTTCAGCCGGTACGTACACCGGAGATCCGCTCAATCCGAGTTCATCAAGCATCGCTTCTCGATCAGTTGCGAGAGCTTCATACACGCCTCCGCTCACACTCGCGGAAATGAACCGCTCAGGCGTGAGAAAGTACGTGAGGACGCCAGCGAACACACCGGTGGCGCCAAGCGCGATCAAGACGGTACGAGCCTCAACAAACACCACGCCTGCGATGAGCCCGATCAGACCAACGCCGAGCAGCCCAAGCGCTGAGCGACGGTATGTCTGCTGTTGAGAGCGGAGATACTCCTCACGAAGCCGGCGGTTTCGTTCACGGAGGAGTTCAACCTGAACCGTAAGCTCTTCGCGTGAGTCCGTGTCCGTACCGTCGCTCGTTGCTGACAGTTGTGTCGGCTGCTCGTTGGTTGGTACACTCATTGGTCTGGGGAGTCTGACACGAGTCCGAGCGTCACTCGTTCATAGCGGTGGATGGCGTACATGATGAGTGCAACGGAAAGCACTAGCCCAACAGTGACGGCTGGCAGTGACCAGAGAGCCAACACGCTGTATGTGCCGGCCCCAATCACGAGACCGACGCCGGCCGTCGCCATCAGCGTTCGACGACCAGTCGGGGTTCCCACAGCGGGATCTACGAGGACTGCGAGGAGTCCAAGGGCCCCGACAGTGTGCAAGACAGGATCGATCTCAGGACTGATCAAAAGCCCTGCAACACCAGCCCCAAAGGCGACCGGAGGTGCCGTAACGAGCCCTACTGCGACTACAACACCGCCGATCGCAAGGCCGATGGTACCATTGAGTACCGCAATCACTCCCGCTGCGATCACTACTCCAACGATCCGAACAGGGCGACGAGTGAGTGGTCGCCCCACTACACCCTCAGACCTCGGTGATTCAGCGTCCAATTGGGTCTCATCAGTAGACATCATCGTGCCTCCGATTGACGGCTCTCAGACTGTTCGACTGACAACAGAGTGCGTAGACGTTCGCCTGGCGCCACCTCGAGTGCCGTCACGCGAGGGTGGCTATCGAGTTCTCGACGGAGCTGTTCAAACTCGGAATATGCGTCATACGCATCCGTGATCGTATCGAGGCGAGTGCGCTGAAAGAGCACCGTTGGAACAATCAACACGAGGACCTCTCTCCCCCCTTGCGTTGCAAGCTTGATGCTTTCGCGAAGCCGCATCGGATCGGCATCCGTCGTGATAAGAACGAGCCACACGTCGGAATCAATCTGTGTCCGGGCACGATGGACGGCGTCGACGAACGCATCGTCACGAACCGATTTGGTGGCTGTCGTCGCCTCCGTCGCGTACTGCTGTAACGTTTGTCTAGCCGGTGTCTCGACGTCCAACGACTCGACAACCGTCCGTATCTGTCGCGTTGGTGCTGGCCGATGGTTTGTCGTCGACGACGTTGGGGTAAGTCCCAGCAGTGTCGAGCGAATGCGAGTGTACGCCGCCGGGGTACTCCCAGCCGCGAGCGTTTCGGTGAGCCCACCGTCGCCGACGGTCCAGAGACTCAGCGGGTCAGAATTGTCGACGGCGCTGGCAGCCATTGCAAGTGCGGCCTCACGGATGTACTCAAGCGGAGTCTCTTCAGTGGCGCTTTCTCCGGTGTGCGCGCGATGATCAACCAGCAGGGCAGTGTGTCGGTCCGTTTCACCTTCGGTCTCTCGCACGTACGGCTCACCAAGCCGTGCCGTCGATTTCCAGTCAATGTTTATCGCGGCTTCCCCGACAATGTACTGCCGGAGGTCCCGCGCGGCGACACCGGGCCCAGGCTGGTCAGTTGAATGTTCGCCGAACGCATTTCCATACGGTTTCCCACCCTTGCCAATGTGAACAGTCGGCGTCTGGGGGAGCACCGTGAGTTCTGGCTGCGGGCCACGAGAGAGCTGTTCGGTATACAGCTCGAACGGATCCGTAACTGAGACTGTCGGAGCTGAAAGCGTGAAATTGCCGGCGGTATTTGTGTGCAGCGGTACGGGCACTGTTTCTTCAGTCTCACCAGGGTCGAGTATGATCGATGATGCCGTCTCCGCCGTGTGACGGAGGCCGACCGGCAACTGTGGTGAAACCTGCACACGTGTCACAGCAGCGTCCGCTGGGCGAGTTACTGTCAGACTTGCTGTTGCAGATGTATCTACGTACGTCGTCGATGGATCAACCGTGTACTCGATCTCGAGTGACTCATCGAGATGCTGGAAAGATCGCACCGCATTCCATGCTGTCGCGATGAGCCACACACCGATCCCGGAGACACCGATGAGAGCAATAGGCTGAGAGCCGCCAACTGCAAGCAGACTGAACAAAAACCCGATCGCTGCGGTCGCCCAGAACTGCCGGGTGGCCTGCATCACTAGCCAGAACTCAATCAAGCGGATTGAAGCTTTCCTTCGGGATTTCTCTGTACCTCCCCGGGTGCCCTAGAGGTACTTGGTGTGTCACTCGCAGGAACCCGCCCAAACTCAAGATTGATCGAGAAGATCGACACAAATTGCACCCCGTGAAGTGGTCGGTTCCAATACGGCTGACAACACGTATTTAGGCACCGACAGTCGTACGGTAGATGTGACACGTCCACCGCAGCGATCGACCATTGCCACGACGGTAATGATGCTTACGCTCGTGGTGGGGCTTCTTGTTGCAAGCAGTGGCGCTGTTGGGCTGTCGACATCGCCTGGTGCAGGGGCCATCAGTACGGTTGATGGGACCGACCTCACAGCAGAGAACGAAACGACACCTCACGAGAATCCGGATACGATATCTGAATCTGGTGACTCCGAGCAGGTGGCGTCGTACCTCTCTGGGCAATTAGGGGATCTACTTGCAGGGAGCACGAGAAACATTAGCCAAGCAGAATATGACCAAGCGAGAGCACTGCTTGGCGGTGAGTACGATGAGGCGCTCAGTCAGTATGTAACAGTTGCCGGTGAGACCGGACAAGAAGACTCTGCCGACGCGTTTCAAACAGTGCAAGAGGACACAGCTGAGCTGTCCACGCTCCGTCAAGAATTTGACGACACACGTGCGGAGTACGAGGAAGCCGTCGACGACGGCGATACTGAACGGGCACGCCGTCTGGCCCGTGAACTTGCACGTCTTGCAGAAGAGATCGACGGGGTGACTGTTCGGCTCGATGAGGAGCTCACGATTGTCGAAAACACAACTGGCAACGATCTGAGTGGGGTCGAAGACGATCTCGAAACGATTCGTCTGTCAACAGCGGAGATCGCATCCACGGCGACGCGTGCCGAACTCACTGAGACAGCCATCACTGCGAACGCAACGCCAGCAGCATTCTCGTTCCAGAATGCAACTCGGGTCACCGGGACGATCCACACGAGCAATGGTACGGCGCTCAGTAACGAGGATGTGACGCTACAGGTTGGAGAGCGTCGATACGACGTCGAGACCGCGAGTGATGGGCAGTTTTCGCTTCTCTACCGCCCGGTGTTTCTCTCTGTCAACACGACGACTGTACCGGTGCAGTTCAGCCCGGAAGACACGAGTCCGTACCTCGCTGCAAATACGACGACGTCGGCACAGATTACCCAACAGACAAATACCACGATCACGGTGTCAAACAGCAGCCTCTCTGGCCAATATGGGACACCACTCCAAGTATCGGGTGCCGTCGAGGTTGGTGACAATGGTACCGCAGCAGGTATCCCAGTAGAGCTGCTGCTCGATGGTCAACAGATCGGGGCCAGTGAGACACGAGCCGATGGACAGGTCATGGTGACCGGTGATGTTCCAACACGGCTCAATACCGGTGAGACCGACCTCCAGTTGCGGGTACCGCTGACCGACACGGCCGTCGCCGGATCCGAAACAACGACGACTGCCGAGATCACTGAAGCACAAACAGCACTCTCACTGGAGACCACTGTGAGCGGGACGGATGCGCCTACAGCGAATCTCACAGGGACTCTCCAACTGGCAGGTGGCAGACCGCTCGGTGAACAAGACCTTGCCGTGTTTGTTGAAGGCCAGCAGGTCGACACCGTGACCACCGCCGCCGATGGGAGTTACCGAGCGACGATCGCGACTGCCGATCTCGATGTCGAATCATCAAGTCCGACCGTCCGAGTTGCCTTCACTGGGAGCGAGACGCATCTTGCTGCGAGCGACGCCACAGCCACTCTCGAACTGCAAGCAGCAGTTAGTGATACGTCGGGTGGTGAGGNTACTGTTGCACCGAGTTGGACGGATGAGTTTTCACTCAGACAACTCGGGCTCGTCGGTGTCAGCATCCTGATCGTGGGACTGCTGTTCGGACTTCTTGTTCGGACAACCGACTGGAACCCGGGCGGACTGCTGGGAGCCAGCGACCCAGCTGATTCGGAGCGTGCGGCAGCAACGTCAGATCGAACCGATGACCCACCTCATGAGCCCACGCGATCGTACACACGAGCGCAGGCGCTGCTTGAACAGGCCAATGAAGCACTCGCTGCGGGAAACACGACGACCGCAGTGCAGATGGCGTATGGAAGCCTTCGAGCGCTCCTCACGGCAGATTTGGATGAGACGGATGCAGCAACTCACTGGGAGTTTTACGACCGCTGTCGAGAGAGCGGTATCGAATCGCTTGCAGACACGAAATCGGTGATCTCGGCGTACGAGATCGCGACGTTTGCTCCCACGTCGATCTCGACCGAACGGGCCCAAGATGTACTCGAACTCGTGTCGGACATGATTCACCAAAATAATCCGAGTCCGGCAACTCAGACGCAGCCGGGCTCGGACGATTAAGCCACAGTATCGACGTCGAGCAGGCGGTGAACTACTCTGGCTCTGTGGAAATCATTTGAAACTGATAAAACAGATATGCTGAATAGAGGGCGCGTATCTCACAGAGAGGCTCTTCAGAAAATCAGCTGGTTGGATCGGTCAATACATAGAAACCCTATTTCAAGCGATGTTTGAATACTTGTCAGGGAGAAATAATATATGCAATGTTTGTACTGACAGAATAGTGGATAGCTGCTATATACAACAGAGCCACTAAGTGTTATTCATCAGATTCATCATCTGAAGTATGCGCGGTTGCGGTTACACTCGTTGTCGTGGCGGTTGTTACACTTCCGTTTGCGAATGCTACGATCTCAAACCCTACTACGATTGTTCCGATAGTGAACACCCCGAGTGCCATTTTCAGAAGATACGCCCAGAATTCGGGAATCACACTGAGGAACCCAAGTGAACTTACGAGCATTGCGGCTAGTACAAGTCCAATCGATAGCGAAGATGCGTGTTCACGAATCCAAACGGCAAACGCACCGGTTGACCGGTCGTAATCTACTTGAATTTCCACATTTACCTCTCGGAGGCTTTTGACATATTTGTGATCCTGTGGTCGCGGTTCCGGTAATTTCTCATCTAGTTCGGTTTGCCTGCTACCTAATAGGAATGAACCGTTCGGTTCGCAGCTCTCATCGACCGACTGTTTCAGGCGATAATATCTGAAGGATAGTATTTCAACAAAAGAGGGGGTTTCTATAATGTCTTCGAGCGATCTTCGTAGTGTGCTACGAGCCGTGCCTCTGCCTTGCGGAGATGATTTGCAACGGTGCTTTTCGAACAGCCTAGTTCATCAGCAATTTCTCGAACGCTAGTCTGTCGGGGCACTTTGTAATACCCGAGCTCCCGTGCAACTTCGAGGACCTCTTCTTGCCGATAGGTTAGGGCTGTGACTTGCGAGTCCCGGTACGCGTCGTATTCTCCAAGACGGTTAACTGATACAGAGAGGCGATCTGGAAGGTTGGCGACAAGGCTCTGGAGGGCGTCCTGTTTGCCGGCAACCTCGAAGAGCATCTCACCGTCAATACCGTACTCAACCGGTGGTACGATGAGCAGTTCTGTGTCAGTGAGAAGGACTCGAAGGCGACTAGCGAATCCCTGAGCACTCTCCCGGATGTAGACGTAGAAACTGCGGTCATCGACCAGTGTCACATCGAACTCTTGGATGGATTCTGCGGCTTCGAGTGCTACGAGATATCCCTCACGTCCGTTCTCAATATCTCCGACGACGTGGAGCAAGGTAGTGACGTACTCCGGGTTCGAGAAGTTCCAGTGGCGCAGGTATACCCGTTGAATCGAGTCTTGCCCGGCGAGAAACTGGTGCATTGGATGTCGCGCTTCGGGAGGGAACCGAATCTGTAACTGGAGGTACCGCATTACCGGGGAGACACTCCAAAAGTAATTAAAAAGAGGTGGACTTGTCCGGCAAAAAACCGGAGTTCATGCATCGAAAATGAGTTCACATGAGCTCAGAGATGAGGTACCCGCCCGGTCCACGCGGACTGCCAGTTCTCGGTAATACAGCCGAATTGAGCCGCGATATCCTTGCGTTTTTCGAGAGGTTGCGTGACGAGTACGGTCCGATTGCAAGCTACGAAGTATTCGGGACGGATGCGTGTATGGTTGCTCACCCGGACGCGATTCAGCAGGTGCTCCTTGACGACCACGAGGCCTTCGAGAAAGGCGAGGTGCTAACGCGGAATCTTGCCGACGCGATGGGTGAGGGTTTGTTCGTGACAGGCGGCGATCAGTGGCAGAATCAGCGAACGCAGGTACAACCGGCGTTTTACCGCGACCGACTGAGCACATACGTGCCCGAGATGCGTGCTACTGCCAAAGAGGTAGTCGGACAGTGGCACGACGAGATGGTCGTCGACGTAAACGACTGGATGACCAAGACGACGTTGGACGTACTTGGCCGGACGCTATTCGGTGTGGATGTCACAGAAAACTCGATTATCTCAGAGGCGTCGGATGCAATTCTCGCACGATTCGATACGAGCCGGTTCTGGTCGTTCCTTCCAGACCGGCTTCCGACGCCGACGAATCGACGGTATCGACAGAAGCTTGGCGAACTCCAGACGTTCGTCGACGATCTAGCCGAACAGCGTCAGGAAAAACAGCCCGAGGATCGTGGCGATGATCTGCTGTCGATCCTCGTGAATTTTGTCGAGGCAAGCGATCTGACCCAGGAGGAGTTTCGCGACAATATGGTCACATTCCTTTTCGCCGGCCACGAGACGACGGCGCTAGGACTAACGTACACGCTACTCTGTCTTGCTCAACACCCCGACGAGCAAGCCAAGCTCCAAGCGGAAATTGACGCTGTCTGTGAGGGGGTGGTAACGGCCGAGAGCTTACCAGAGCTTGAACGGATGGAGCACGTGATCGACGAGGCGCTGCGCCTCTATCCACCGGTGTATACGTTCTTCCGCGAAGCGACGCAGGACGTGAAGCTGCAGGGATATGACCTCCCCGAGGGAACGACTCTGGTCTTGCCGCAGTGGGCTGTTCATCGTGACCCGAGGTGGTGGGATAACCCGGAGATCTTCCGTCCGGAGCGGTTCGCTAGCGACGCTGACTGGCCGGAGTACGCGTACTTCCCGTTCGGTGGCGGACCGCGTCACTGTATCGGTATGCGGTTCGCACGTATGGAAATGAAGACCGTCTTGGCGACGATTCTCAGCAAGTATACGTTCGAACTTTCATCCGACTCGGATCCAGACTTGATCGCCAGCACGAACCTCAAGCCTGGCGAGCCGATCAGGATCAAGCTAGACGAACACGCCGATGAGACGGCCCGATGACTGAAACCAATCAGATACAGAGGGCATCAACGGAGCCTACTCTCTATTCTCCTCGACGACGTCGATCCAGAGGTGCAGGTCGCGGTACGAATTCTCCCGAGTCGGCGTCTCTGGAGCTTCGCCGGCATACAACAGATACTGAACGCGGAGTTCTTCGCCGGTCCGCGTTGGCTCAAGGACATGTCGCTCGTGGTGTGTCGCATTGTGCTCAAGAGTCGCTGTGAATCGATCGACCTCTTGGCGATTAATTACACGTGTCTCATTGCCTTCCTGCTCGACTTCTTGCAGTTGAACAACGACGGTGTAGTTCGTTGGTTCATACTCGTTATTCTCGATGCCAACGATCATCTCTGCGCTCTCACCTCGCGCTAACTCTTCGGGGTAGCCGTCAGCAACCAGCTCACCGTCAGCATCCTCTGTAAGGAGATAGAACTCGCTGAACTGTTCACCCTGTGGTGGGACTGCAACCGCATATCCGACGCTGCTGATCGCAAGTAGGATCGATATGATGAGCACAACGTTGAGTACTGCATCTGTACGACTTTCCGGGTCAAACAGCTCTGATCGACCTGTTTCGATCCATGTCTGGTACGGTACCGAGAACCGGTCCTCAGGCGCCAGATCGTGTCGTCGACGTGCTGCTACAGCAACGGAGACGAGTGTGAAGAGAGATACCGATGCGGCAATCGGTACGAGTCGGATCCCCCACGGAGTGAAGTTCAACACGAGGCCGATTAACGGAACGATCGCAATCGAGAGCCCAAATGAGAGCGCAACGCGCTCGATACCGTCGATGCCCTCTCTACTGTGTGACGGTACTGTGGTCGCTGTTTCTTCTCTTTCAGCAATTGCTGCATCAGTCCCTGGGACAGCACTTGGCTTCTCAACCGACGATGTTGATGACTCATCAGTCGGTACTTCGTCTGTTTCAGAGGGACTCTCACCAGCTTCTGGGAAGAGTGCAGCAATGAACGCATATCCTGGAAG
>Ga0065698_100443_pt1 | contig 25094 bp, 22 predicted proteins | sample AntLakMe24m_30um_FD_59087 | JGI IMG/M metagenome (GOLD analysis project Ga0065698, IMG submission 59087) | Hypersaline microbial communities from Antarctic Deep Lake - 24m 3.0um v2 (version 3) | ecosystem: Environmental > Aquatic > Non-marine Saline and Alkaline > Hypersaline | place: Deep Lake... | reverse complement strand
CACCTCAATGAGCGGGCCGACGACGGTAGTGAAGGCGACGCCGGAGCCGACGCCGAACACCGCGACGGCGACGGCGATGGCGAGTTCGAAGTTGTTGGAGGCCGCGGTGAAACCGATGGCGGTTGTCGTCGAGTAGTCCGCGCCGGCGCCACGGCCCATCCCGAAGCTCACGAGGAACATCACGACGAAGTAGATGGTCAAGGGAACGGCGATGAGCAGCACGTCGCCCGGCGAAGCGACGATGGCGCCGCCCTGCGTGGCGAACATCACGACCACAGTGAACAGCAACGCAACGAGCGTGAGCGGGTCGATACGCGGGACGAACGTCTCATCGTACCAGCCTTCGCTTTTCACCCGGGTCCCGACGTAACGTGTTAGGAAGCCGGCCGCAAAGGGGATGCCGAGGAAGACCACGATGGCCTCGAACACCTGCATCGTCGTGATGTCGAACGTCGTGATGCCGGCGACGAGGGCGTCCATCCCGAGCAGCGGCGGGAGGACGAGCGCGAAGAACCAGACGTAGACGCCGTAGGTCACGATCTGGAAGAGACTGTTGAACGCCACCAGCCCCGTCACGTACTCCGTCGACCCCTCCGCGAGCTCGTTCCAGACGAGCACCATCGCGATACACCGGGCCATCCCAATGAAGACGAGCCCAAGAAAGAACGCCGGCCGGGNGGGCAGTCCGGGGACCACCCCGCCGAAGAAGACGACCGCCAGCCCGAACATCAGCGTCGGGCCGATGAGCCAGTTCTGCACCAGACTCAGGCTGAGGACGCGCCAGTTACTGAACACCGCCCGGAGCTGGGAGTAGTCGGCTTTCGCTAGCGGCGGGTACATCATGACGACGAGCCCGGTTTCGACGAGGTGGAGGCGCTGAATCGGCGCCGTCGCACCGGGAAGGATGGAGCCAACCCCAACCCCCACGGCCATCGCGGCGAAGATCCAGACGGTGAGGTANTTATCGAGAAACGCCATCGAGCGTGGGTCGCCACACGCGTCACAGCCACAGTTCGGGCCGTGGTCGTGGACCTCGCCGTCAGACANCGCCCACGCTCCCGTCGAGGACGGTGACCAGCGCGACCGCGCGGTTGGTCGCCCGATACTTCTTCCAGCGACCCTCCTTCCACCCTTCGACGAGGCCGGCGTCGGTGAGCGCCGAGAGGGCGTGACTCAGCCCGCTTTCGGTCACGTCGACGACCGCGTTGAGTTCACAGACACAGAGCTCCTCCCCGGCCGNCACGAGCACCCGCACGAGCGTGTACCGCGTCTCGTTGGCGAGCGCAGAGAGCACGTCCAGTTCGGCGTCGACCCGCGCGGCGCCCAGCGCCGCCTCGAGGGTCCCGAGCTCGTCGAGCCGCTGGTCGACGTCTTCGCTGCGACACTTTCCGAGTTCGTCCTCGAGGTAGCGTCGTAACCGCTCCGTGGATTGGGCCATCGTAAGATAGTTGAGAAACTACTCAATTAGGTGTTTGGGTTATCTCTCTAATACACGTAATTTCCCCTCTATAACGATGATTCCATAAACATCGAAAATCCACTTGCATGAATATTCAATCAAATGAACCGCCAACCCAGTGTCGCACCTGGTCCGTTCGCGGGTGGGTTACTCGCCGTTGCTCGAGACAGAGCCGTGGTCGCGTTCGACGCTGCCATCGTAAACCACGCCGCGGTGGCCATCGATGGTGATCTGATCGCCGTCGCGGACATCGCTGCCGAGCTCGGCGTCGACGACGATGGGGACACCCATTTCGCGGGCGACGATGGCGGCGTAACTGGTCATCCGCGTCCCAGCGTCGACGATTCCCGCGAGTGTGGTCGGGTCACCCGTGAAGCCGCCCTCCAGCTCCCCAGGGAGGTAGGCGATGGCGCCGTCGGGGAGTCCTGTGAGGTCGCCGTTTGCGACGCGATAGACCGGGCCAGAGGCGTAGCCCTCGGCGGCGGCCCGGCCCGAGGCCAGCACCGCGGCGGCGGTGTGGAGCTTCAGCGTGTTCGTCGCGTCCACGCCGTCGAGGTCGCTCATCATCCCCGCCAGCGCGATGACTGTCTCGCCCGAATCAGTGACGCCGGCATCGATGGCGGCGCTGATGGCGTCGTGGATGACCGCATCGACACCCGCNGCAGAGAGGTCGACGTAGCGCGGGACCACTCCGCCGTGAAGGACGAGACGGCGCCGCACCGTGTCGCTGGGCGTGGCCGCGACGACGGGGCTCTCTGGGCGGTACTTGGCGGCTTTCCGCGCCGTAAAGCCCGACTCCGTGGCGACGACGACGGCCGAGGCGCCGACGTCCCGTGCAAGATAGCGGGCTGAGCGAGCCAGCGCGTCCGTCCCCGAGCCGCTGGCTTTCGGCACTCGCTGCTCTCGTTGCTCTGCGTACTCCTCGCTCTCGGCCACGTCCTGGACGATGCGGGCCATCGTCTCCACAACCTTGAGGGGATGGTCGCCGATGGCCGTCTCGCCGGAGAGCATCACCGCGTCGGTGCCGTCGAGCACGGCGTTTGCCACGTCGCTGGTCTCGGCGCGGGTGGGCCGGCCGGCGTGGGTCATCGAGTCCAGCATCTCCGTCGCCGTAATCACGGGAACGCCGGCGTCCCGGCAGTTGCGGATGATGCGCTTCTGGATGAGCGGCACCGCTTCGAGCGGACACTCCACACCCAAATCCCCGCGGGCGACCATCACGCCGCCCGCGGCCTCGATGATGCCGTCGAGATTCTCTACGGCGTCGGCCCGCTCGATCTTCGCGACCACGGGGATGTCACCGCCGCGCTCCTCGATGGCCTCGCACACGCGATAGACGTCTTCGGCATCCCGGACGAACGATGCCGCGACGAAATCGACGCCGGCCTCGACGGCGAGGTCCAGTTCGGCCTCGTCAGCCTCGGTAATCACGTCCAANCCGAGGTCGACNCCGGGGACGTTCACGCCCTTCCTGCCGCCGAGTTTACCGCCGTCGTCGACCATCACACGGATGCCCGCCTCGACGACCTCGAGCACGCTCATTTCGATGCGGCCGTCGTCGAGCAGCACTCGGTCGCCCGGCGCGACGCCGTTCAGGGGTTGGGAGAGGCCGATTCGCTCCGGGGTCACGTCCTCCTCAGTGGTCAACAGGAGTTCGTCGCCGGTCGCGTAGCTGACTGGCTCGTCGGTGGGCGCCGTCCGAATCTCCGGGCCCGGGAGGTCGAGCAGCACCGCGAGGGTGCCGTCGCGGGTCGCGTCGACGGCGTACGCTCGCTCGATGATTTCGGCCCGGTCGGCGGTGCTGCCGTGGCTGGCGTTGAGCCGCACCACCTCGGTGCCGGCGGCGGCGAGCTGTTCGATGGTGCCGCGGTCGGCGGAGGCGGGGCCGAGCGTGGCGACAATACTCACGGGTAAATGGTCGGTGGCTGTGTGTCGTTGGGGGCTCATAGCTGGCGATTCTGCTGAACTAGATTAATTTACAACGCTGATTGTGATAATCTGTGTCCCAGGCGGTCCGGCGCCGTTGAGAACAGTGCTCCTCCCGCTACGCTGCCACCCGCGTGCCTATCTCTTCGTCCGGTCACCTGCATCAGTGGTGATGGCGGCGGCGAGCGCCCCGCGGACGACCACGCGGTCCGCAAGCTGGGTGAGGGTAATTTCGGGGACGTTCGACATCACCAGCTCAGGCACGCGCTCGCGGAGCGGTTTGACGACGAGTTCGGGGTTGTTGGTGGCGACAGCGCCGCCGATGTGGACCACGAGGGGGGCGTACGCGTGGACCAGGTCGGCGATGCCGACTGCGTTGTACTCCGCACAGGCTTCTATCGTCCGGTCGGCCAGCGGGTCCTCCCCGGCGGCGGCGAACAGGGTGGATGCGTCGAACTCCGGGGAGTCAAGCGGGAGTCTGGTCTCGATACTTTCGGTCTCGTGAATGTGGCGGGCGTGCTGGGGGATGTTGTTGCCCGAGCAGTAGGCCTCCCAGTGGCCGTCGACCCCGCAGCCACAGGGGAGGCCACCGGGCTCGACCATCCAGTGGCCCACCTCGGCGGCGTTGCCGTCCCAGCCCGAGAGCACGTTGCCGTCGACGGTGACGCCGGCGCCGATGCCCGAGGAGATCGTGACGTACGCCATATCTGCGGGAGTACGGTCGGCGTAGAACCGCTCGCCGATGACGCCCGCGACCGCGTCGTTGTGCAGCGTCACCTCGGCGCCGAAGCGCTCTTCCAGCGGGTCGACCAGCGGGACGTGTTCGATTCCCGCTGGGAGGTTGGCGGAATCGACGACCGCGCCTGCTGCCGAGTCCAGCGGGCCAACACTACCAACGCCCACGGCGACGAGTTCGTTGGGGGCGACGCCGCCGTCGGCGGCTGCGTCCACGAGTGTCTCGACCACTGCCGCCCCGACAGCGTCGCCATCGGGTCCGGTCGGGGTGGGCCGTTCGGCCTGTCCGACGACGACGCCGGCGTCGTCACCGACGGCCGCTTTGACGTTCGTGGCTCCGAGGTCGACGCCGCCGTACCACGCCATTACCAGAGGGCGGCCCGCCGGACAGATAATCTGTCCGGGTTGCTCCAGATGGGAAGTTCTTAATACGAATTTGAGTGAATATCTTGCAGCTACCGGCGTTGGGTGATGTATGGCAGCTGAATCGGGCGCTCAGAACGTCAGCAGTTCCACGCCCTCGGTCTCGTAGTTCGTCATCGCTGCCAGCCGCTCTGAGACCTCCCCAAGAGAAACCTCCCGGCCGACTAGCTTCCCGGGCGCTAAACTCCCGTCTTCCACCATCGAGAGCAGTTCGCCGAAGCGCGCCGGCGGCATCCCCCGGGAGCCGAGCCAGTTAATCTCCCAACGGGTCATCCAGTCCGTCGGGAGCGATATCTCCCCCTGCTCAGCGTCGGTCGTGAGGCCGACCTGCACATGGGTTCCGCGCTGGCGCAGACAGCGCACGGAGTTCCGGGCCGTCTCTGCACGGCCGAGCGCGTCCACGCTGACTGCGGCGCCGCCGTCGGTTAGTTCCTGAATCGCCTCGACCGGGTCCGCCTTGCTGGCGTCGACGGTCGCGGAGGCCCCCACGGATTCCGCACGCGCGAGCGCCTCGCTGTTCACGTCGACCGCGATTGGCCGCGTGCCCAGCGCGTCTGCGATTTGGACAGCCGAGAGCCCGACGCCGCCGCAGCCGTGAACGGCTACCCAGTCCCCGCCGCCTACATCAGCGCGGTGGGCCAGCGCGTGGAACGCCGTCATGTACCGACAGCCAACCGCCGCTACGTCCCGGAAACTCACACCATCAGGAATTCGCTGGAGGTTGTGGTCGACACTGGGGACCGCGACCTGGTCGGCGAACGCGCCGGGCACGTCGCGTTCGAACCCCAGTGCGAGCCCGTCCGTGCAGGTGTTGCCGTGGCCGGTCCGGCACTCGCCACAGGCGCCGCAGCCGAGACTGAACGGGACGACGACCCGGTCGCCGACCGCGAATCGCTCGACGTCCTCGCCGACCTCGATGACGCGGCCCGCCGGCTCGTGGCCCAGGACGTAGTTCAGGGGAACTTGGTCGTCGGCCCACTCACCGTGGCCCTGCCAGGCGTGCCAGTCCGATCGACAGATGCCGCAGGCCTCGACGGCGACGACCGCGCCGTCGGTGGCGGCCTCGGGGTCGGGGCGCTCGGTAATCTCGAGTGGTTCGCCGTACTCGCGGAGGACGGCAGCGCGCATTGGCAGGGGTTCGGCCACGGGGTGGTAATGGCTGTCGGTGGGTATCCGTGAATGGTTAAGGCGGCGGCGGCGGAACGTCCAGCCATGTACGAGGATATCCTCATTGCCACCGACGGAAGCGACGTGAGCCGGGGAGCCATCGCCAACGCGCTCAGTCTGGCCAATCGCTACGATGCGACGCTCCACGCGCTCTATGTGGTGGATGTTCGCTCTCTCAGTCTGGAGGGCGAGGAGTTCGGCGATGCCCCCGTCATCGACCTACTGGAGGCTCGCGGCGAGCGCGTGACTGCCGAGGTGTGCAGACAGGCCGAGAAACGCGGGGTCGACTGCGTCACGGCGGTGGAATCGGGAACGCCCGCCAGCGNCATCCGAGCGTACGCGAGAGACGCCGGGGTCGACCTCGTGGCGATGGGGACCGTGGCCGGGGCGGCATCGCGCGGCACCTGCTCGGGAGCGTCGCCGGTCGGGTGCTGCGGAAGTCGGCCATTCCGGTGCTCACCAGCCGAGTCAGCGCCGCGCCGCTCGACACGAGCTACGACGAGATCCTGCTCCCCGTCGATGGAAGCAGCCAGAGCCGCCGGGCGGCCGACCACGCGTTCGACATCGCCGCCCGGTATGACGCCCGGGTGCACACACTCTCCATCATCGACGAGAGCCACGTCACCTCGCAGCCGCTGCTCGCAGCGCTCGAGACCGAGTCCGCGGCGGCGCTCGATGCGGCCGAACGCCGCGGCACGGAAGCGGGTGTCGAGACCCGAACCAGCGTCTGGAAAGGGACGCCTGACCGCTGTATCCGAGAGTACGCAGGGAAACACGATGTGGACCTGATCGCGATCGGTGCCCACGGCCGCCGCGGTCTCGACCGATTCCTCACCGAACGGGTGGCCGAGCGAGTCGTCCGGACCGNCGACCCAACAGTGCTGACGCTCCCCGCTCCTCGGGAGTGAGTAGACAGCTGTCGAGGGAGTAGAGCGAAAAAGCGAGGGCTGCGTTAGTAGTCGCCGTAGTTCATCATCACGGACTTCACCTGCGTCATCGCCTCGAGATGCCACTTCGAGCCGTAGCGACCGCCCGAACCCGAGGATTTGTAGCCGCCGAAGGGGAGCAGGCGCTCCCAGTAGTTGTTGGTCTCGTTGATGAACACACCGCCAGCCTGGATGCGGTTGGCAGCGTCGTGCGCGCGCTCCAGTGAGTCCGTGAACACTGCCGCCTGCAGGCCGTACTCCGAGTCGTTGGCGATGCTGATGGCCTCCTCGTAATCACTCGCCTCGATAATCGGAGTGACTGGACCGAACGTCTCGTCGCGGGCGATGGCCATCTCACTCGTGACGTCGGAAAGCACCGCAGGGTCGTAGTACAGGCCGTCGTTGCTCCCGCCGGTCAGGAGCGTCGCGCCGCCTTCGAGTGCAGCGTCGACGTGTTCGTGGGCCTTCTGCTGGATGCGGTCGGAGACCATCGGCCCCACGTCGGTTCCCTCCTCGAAGGGATCGCCGACGACGAGCTCATCGGTCTTCTCGACGACGGCCTCAACGAGATCGTCGTGGACGCCCTCAGTGGCGATGACCCGCTCGGTTCCACAGCAGACCTGGCCAGCGTTCCAGTTCGACCCAGCCACAATGGATTCAGCGGCGTGGTCCACGTCGGCGTCGTCGAGGACGACGATGGGGTCCTTGCCACCCATCTCCAGCAGGCACTGGGCGTTGCGCTCGGCGGCGGTCTTGGCGATTTCTTGCCCCACAGCGGTCGAGCCAGTGAACGCGATGAGACGGATGCGTTCGTCGCCGACGAGATTCGCGCCCGTCCCGCCCGCGCCCGTCACGAGATTGAACGCGCCGTCGGGGATGGAGGATTGGGCGAACGCCTTCGCGATGTGGTAGGCCGTCAGCGGCGTCTCCTCGGCGGGTTTGAAGACGACCGGGTTGGCCGACGCGATGGCAGCGTAGATGGAGCCGCCCGGGACTTCGAGCGGGAAGTTCCACGGCGAGATGACCGCACACGGCCCGTAGGGTTCGTACTGGGTGTAGGCGAAGCGGTCGCGGTGCTGGCTGGGGACGACGTCGCCGAACAGCCGGATGCCGTCGTGGCCGTAGTCGTCACTGGAGTTGATGACGTAGTCCGTCTCGTCGTAGGACTCGTGGAGCGGTTTGCCCTCTTCCTCGGTGATGCCGCGAGCGATCTCGTCTTCGTGTTCCTCGAAATACTCCGTCACCTCATCGAGCACTGCTGCGCGCTCGAAGGCGGTCATCTCCCGGAGTTCCTGCTGGGCGCGGTCGGCCGCAGCGACGGCTTTCGCCACGTCGGCCCCGTTCGCGTCCGGCACTGTATCAATAACCTCGCCGCTCACCGGCGAGACCACGTCGATACCCTCGCTCGACTCGGCCTCGACCCACTCGCCGTCGATGTAGAGCTCACGCATTGTGTGTCACTCACTCTCGTTAGTCGGCGCGAAAATAGTTTACGGAAATGTACAGAAGAACTCGAAAGAACTTCGGGCCTATGCGGCGTGCTCGGCCCAGTCGTCGATGTCGAGCCGTTCAACGGTCTGCTCGGTCGGGACGCCCTCGGCGGTCCAGCCACGGAGCTGGTAGTACTCGTCGAGCATCTCCTGGAACCCCTCTTCGGAGATGGCGTTCCCGTCGGCGGGGCCGCCTGCCTCCAGGGGTTTGGTCAACCGACCTGGCAGTTCGTCGTCGTCGCGGTCGAACCCTTCGCGGGCGTTGAACAGCCGGGTCATGTTCCACGCGCGCTCACCCACGGTCTCGAGCGTCTCGACGTCCACGTCGTACCCGAGTTCGTTGAGCCACTCACAGACTTTTTCGTAGTCGTAGGCGGTGAAGTCACACGCCACCGCGGAGAAGGTGAGCGCGTTCTCGTCCTGCTCGTCGACGACGACGGCCGCGTGATCGTCGTAGGCAAACGGCTCGCGGTCGCCGCCAAGGGCGTCCGAGCCGATCGGCCAGGCACGCTGGTGGCAGCCGCCGCGGTCGGAGGTGGCGTACGCGAGCGCCATCCCGTAGGAGGCTCGCGGGTCGTAGGCGGGCAGTTCCATCCCTTTGACGTTGACAGAGGCCTCGAGCGCGCGCTCATCGTCCAGGGCCTCGGCGGCCTTCTGGGAGCCCTCCCCGAGCATCTCGGCGAGTTCGCCGTCGCGGTGGGCGATATCCGTCACGAGTTCGGCAGCGGCGTGAGCGTCGCCCCAGTCCATCTCGTAGTCGACGATGCCGGCCTCGACACACTCCATCGTGAACGAGAGCACGTTGCCGAGCGTGATGGTGTCCATGCCGAGGGTGTCCGCGCGGTCCGAGAGTTCGGTGATGGCGGTCACGTCGGTGATGTCGGTGTTGGCCCCGACCATCCCGATGGTCTCGTACTCCGGGCCCCACTCGACGCGGGCTTCCGGGAACGCGCCGTCGATATCCACGTCGGCGAAGTCGGTGATGTGGCCGCAGGCGACGGGACAGCCGTAACAGGAGTCCGTGCCCACGTGGCCGACCGAGAAGGCGTCGATGGAGATGTCGTCGACGTCCTCGACAGTGCCCTTGGTCCAGTTGTGGCTGGGGAGGGCGCCGACGGACTGGGTCCACTCCGGAATCAGCTGGGTGCCGCCGTTACGCGCCCACGACACGTCCTCGCTGGTGCCCAGCCGCTTTGTGTGCTGGGCCTTCAGCCCCCGGATGTTGTCGGGGTTCGGCGGGTCCTGTGCGGTGGCGACGACCGCCTTCAGGTTCTTCGAGCCCATGACGGCGCCGACGCCGCCCCGGCCTGCGTGGTGGGTCCCCTCGTCGCTCGTGATCGTCGCGAACCGAACTTCGTTCTCGCCGGCCGGGCCGATGCAGGCGGTCTTGGTGAATTTCCCGTCGAACTCGGCGGCTGTCTCTTTGGTGTCGAGCCCCCAGAGATCGGTCGCGTCCTTGAGTTCGACGCCGTCGTCGGTCACGTCGAGGTAGACCGGCTCCTCGGCCTCGCCTTCGATGGCGATACCGAGATACTGCGGCAGCGCAAACCGGAACATCGCCGGGAAATGGCCGCCGGAGTAGGAGTCGACGTAGCCGCCCGTCAGCGGTGACTTGGTGATGGCGCCGTAGCGGGAGGTCCCCGGGGCGAACCCCGAGAGCGGCCCGAACATGAAGTAGAGCGTGTTCTCGGGGGAGAGCGGGTCCGTGCCGGCCGGGACTTCATCGAGCAGCATGGCGGCACCGAGCCCCTTCCCGGAGATGAATCGGTCGCGGTACTCTGTGGGAATCTCCTCGGTCTCGACGGTGCCCTCGGTCAGGTTCACCCGGAGCAGGGAGCTGAGTTCGGCCACCTCGGTAGACGGCTCGATAGCTTGTGACATATCCGGGGGTTAGCGCGGGGCCGTGAAAAACCTACCCGAAATACGGGATTGAGCCGTGAGTTGTTCGGAAGAAAGGCGGGTTCAGGGGTCGCTACTTCGTGAGGACAACGCAGTTCTCGGCCGACCAGCCGACCGCCACACTGTTGCCGATGGAGAGATACTGGCCCTGGTCGCGGATCTGCATGTCCAGGGTGAGCTCCTGGCCGTTTTCGAGTTCGACCACGAACTTCCCGATGTTGCCTTTGTAGATCTCGTCGGTCACCTCGCCGGTGAAACAGTTTTCCAGCCCCGTGGCCTCCTCCCTCAGCCGGATCTTCTCCGGGCGGATGGCGAAGGCGACCCGCCCCGACGCTTCGGGGGTCAGCGGGACGCTGTAGCTGAGGCCGTTGGACTCCAGCACCGCGCCATTGGCGTCCTCGCTGTAGTCGCCGCGGATAAGGTTGGTCTCGCCGATGAAGTCCGCGACGAACTCCGACGCGGGCTCCTCGTAGATGTCGGTCGCGGTGCCGAGCTGTTCGAGGTGGCCGTTGTTCATCACAGCGATCTCGTCGCTCATGGTGAGCGCCTCCTCCTGGTCGTGGGTCACGTAGACGAACGTGATGCCCAACTCCTGCTGGAGGTTCTTGAGTTCGACCTGCATGTTCTTCCGGAGTTTCAGNTCGAGTGCACCCAGCGGCTCGTCGAGCAACAGCACCGTCGGCTCGGTGACCAGCGCGCGGGCGAGTGCGACCCGCTGCTGCTGGCCGCCCGAGAGCTCCTCAATGTCGCGGTCGCCCAATCCGGGGAGTTCGACGAGGTCGAGCACGCGCTCGACGCGGGCGTCAATCTCCTCGCTGCCGTGGCGTCGCACCAGCCCCGCGAGGGCGCCGCTGACACCGCGGCTCTTCCCGGCCCCGTCCTCGCCCGGGATGCCTTTCATCTGCAGCCCGAACGCGACGTTCTCGTGGACCGTCATGTGCGGGAACAGCGCGTAGGACTGGAACACCATGCTGGTCTCGCGCTCGAAGGGCGGAATTTCGTTGACCCGCTGGCCGTCGATGCGGACCTCTCCCTCAGTCGGCGTTTCGAAGCCGGCGATACAGCGCAGCGTGGTGGTCTTCCCACAGCCGCTCGGCCCCAACAGGGTGAGGAACTTCCCCTGCTCGATGTCGAAGCTCACGTCGTCGACCGCCGTCACGTCGTCGAACCGCTTGGTGATGTGGTCGAGCTCGACGTCGTAGTTCGTCATGCGTGCACCCCCGTCTCGCCGGTGGTCTCTCTCGCCATCCTACGCGTTCTGGATTTCCGTCCACGCCTCGCTGTAGAGCTGCGTGGCGTCGCCCACGTTCTTGATGAACTCGAGGCTCTCGAACGTCTCCTCGTCTGGGTAGATCCGCGTGTTGTTCAGCATCTCGTCGAACATGTACTCCTTGGCCGCGCCGTTGGGCGAGGGGTAGTAGAGGTAGTTCGCGATTTTGGCGTTGACCCGTGCGTTGAGCACGAAGTTGATGAACGCGTGGGCCGCCTTGGGGGCCTTCGCGTCTTTCGTGACACAGGCGGTGTCGATCCAGACGACACCACCCTCTTCGGGTACCTGGTAGTTGATGGGTGAGGAGCCGTCACTGTAGAGCTCCCAGTACGCCGTGAACGCCCCGCCGGACCAGCTGTGGATGGGCGAGAAGTTCTCGTTGATGAGGTTCTCGGACATGTTGACCGAGTCGTACGTCCCCAGCAGATCCTTCTGCTCGGTGAGAATCTCCTTGGCCTCGTCGATTTTGGCCTCGTCGGTGGTGTTGAGCGAGTAGCCCAACCGCTTCAGCGCGGCGCCGATAGCCTCCCGCGAGTCGTTCAGCATCGTCATGTCGCCGCCGAAGCGGTCGTCCCACATGGCGTCCCAGGACGTGAGCGGGAGCTCCGATTTCACTTCGTCGGAGAACATGTTCTCGTTCCAGGCGATGCCTGAGGTGCCCCAGAAGTACGGCGCTGAGTAGCGCGTCTCGCCTGGGTCGTAGGGTGCGGTGTTGATCCAGTAGTCCTCGAGGTTGTCCCAGTGAGGGATGCGCTCAAGGTTAAGCCCTTGCACCATCTCCTGGTCGGCGAGTACGTTGACCATGTAGTCCGACGGGAAGATGAGGTCGAACTGGCTCGTCCCGCCTGCGTTCAGCTTGTTGAACATCTCCTCGTTCGACGCGTAGTTGGAGACGTTCACCTTCACGTCATAGGCGTCCTCGAACAGTTCAACGGTGCCCGACGGCCAGTAGTCAGCCCACTGGAAGACGTTGAGCGTGTCTTCGAGTTCGTAATCGAGTTCGGGCAGCCCCAACTGCTCCCGACGTGACTCGTTACCGGGATACCCCGTCGGCGTCCCGTCGTTCTCGCTCCCATCGCCAGCACAGCCGGCAAGCCCGGTTAGCGCAGCGGTTCCTGCCAGCCCCGTGGCCTTGAGGAACCGCCGACGTCCCGAACGATTTTTCTTTTCCATGGCGTGTATCAACCTACCTTTTCGGAAAACGCGTTCGTGGACATAAACTTTCTGGTAAGGTATGTCACGACACCCTCTCAGCGATCCCTACCAGGTGATTCCTTCGACCTTCTGAGCCAGCAGGATGAGCGAGAGTGTGATGACGAGGATGACCGTTGCCACCACGTTCACACCCGGGGAGATGCCCTGGCGCACCATCGAGAAGAAGAAGATGGGGAGGGTGGTGTTGTTGCCGATGATGAAGAACGTCACCACGAAGTCGTCGAACGACAGCGCAAAGCCCAGCAGCGCGCCGGCGATGATGCCGGGTTTGATGAGCGGGAACGTCACCCAGCGGAACGTCTCGAGCTCCGAGGCACCGAGGTCCATCGCCGCCTCCTCCATCGTGCGGTCGAAGCTCTGGAGTCGAGCGAGCACGATCACGGTGACGTAGCTCACGTCGAAGGCGACGTGGCCGATGATGGCCGTGCCGATTCCCTGGGTGATGCCGGCCGTGTTGAAGAAGATGAGCAGCGAGATACCCATCACGATGCTGGGGATGACCAGCGGCATGTAGACGACGCCCTGGAACAGCTGCTTGCCGGGGAACTCATAGCGGTCGAGCGCCAGCGCCAGCATCGTCCCGAGAATCACGCTGACCAGCACGGTGACGAACGCGATCTCGAGGGAGTGTCTGAGCGCCGTCCACGCGAGGTTGGGGTCGACCCGGCCGATGGCCTCTCCGCGAAGCAGGGCGGCGTACCACTCCGTCGTGAACCCCTGCCAGACGATGGCGTAGCGGGAGTCGTTGAACGAAAGCGCCACGAGGACGAACACCGGAACGTAGAGGAACAGATAGACCAGCAGCGCCTCGACGCCGAGGATGCCGCTGCCGAACCGTTCCATCAGCTTCGANCGCGTGCGGCGGAACCGCGTCCCGAGGCTCATGCGAGCCCACCTCCGGCACGCTTGAGGTAGATCCAAATGCTCCCCATCATGATGGCCATGAGGACGAAGCTCGCGGCCGCCCCGAGTGGCCAGTTACCGGCCGCCCCGAACTGGGAGGCGATGAACCGCCCGATGGTGGCGTTGTTCGGCCCGCCCAGCAGTTCGGGGATGACGTAGGCGCCCACGCTGGGGATGAACACCAGGATGCTGCCGGCGACGACGCCCGGCAGCGAGAGCGGGAACGTCACCCGGAGGAACGCATCGAGGCGGTCGGCGCCCAGATCCATCGCGGCCTCCTGCATCGTGAAGTCGATCTGCTCGATGCTCGCGTACGCGGGGAGAATCATGAACGGGAGCCAGATGTAGATGAGGCCGAACTCCACCGAGAAGTTGNTGTACAGCAGTGACGGCGGCTCCGAGACGAACGGGAGCGCCCCGATGAGCGAGGGGACGATGCCGTTTCTCGCGAGCAGCAGTTTCACCGCGTAGATGCGCACGAGGTAGGAGGCCCAGTAGGGCAGCACGATGAGCGCGAGCAACAGATTCCGGTGGCGCTCGGGGGCGAGTTTGGCGACGTAGTAGGCCGCCGGGTAGCCGACGGCGACACAGACCAGCGTCGCGATAATGCCGTACCAGATGCTCCGAATGGTGAGTTGGACGTAGGCCGTCGGCTCGGCGTCGGTCAGGTGGAACGTCGTTGGCGTCACCCACTCGAGGAACCACGCGACGGTTACCCAGAGCGTCTGCAGTATCGACATCCCCTCCGGGATGAAGAAAGTCTGGTAGTTCTGGAGCCCCAGCTGGTCCAGCCCGAGGAGCACTTGGCCGAACGCCCCCCGTTCCCCGAAGCTGTAGACGAACATCACCGCGAGCGGGACGAGGAAGAAGATCGAGAGCCAGAACGCCGCCGGGCCGGCGTTGACCGCGAGCCCCGAGTACGGATGGCTCCTGAACCGCTCGAGCAGCGAGCGTTCCCCCCCAGTGTCGTCAGTCGAGTCGTATTGATTTACCATGCGTAGGTGTCACAGGCAGTTGTTCGACGGTTGCCACCGATGGGTAAATAATTTCGGAATAGAGGAGAATAGCCGATAGTTCTTTGGCACACACCGACAGGTGCCGGATTTCTCGTTCCACCCTCCAACATCGTTAATACTGTGCCCGCGAACAGATGCGTATTCGTGACGAGTGCGAACGTCGACGATCTCGATGAGATCGACCGGAAGATCCTGACAATCCTGCAGGCGGATGGACGAGCGGCACTCTCGGAGATCGCCCGCCGGCTGGATATGGGGACGGCAACCATCCACGAGCGCGTGGACAGCTTAGAGGAGGACGGCTACATCCGCGAGTACCGCGCCATCCTCGACCCCGAACTCCTCGGGGTGAACGAAGTGGCGTTCATCGCCGTCCACACCGAGCCGGGGCGGTTCTCGGCGGTGGCCGAACGCATGGCCGAGGATCCGGCGCTGCAGGAGATTCACGAGGTGACCGGCGAAGCCGACCTGCTGGTGAAAATTCGGGTCCGGAACCGCTCGGAGCTGACCGACGCACTCGCGGACCTCGGTGCCTACGAGGNCGGTTCGAGGCCACGGAGACGAAAGTCGCGCTGCGCAGCGTGAAAGAGGAACAGAAAATACAGGTCTCGGACGATGAGTAGCCCATGAGCGGCTGGGGACTGCGGCCGTCTGTCCGCAGCGACACTGGGACGCTGGCGGAGGTGCTGGTCCACGAACCCGGCGAGGAGTTCTCCACGGTTGTCGACCCCGACGCCTGGGGATGGAACGGACTCCCGCGGCGCAAACGGGTCGCGAAGGAGCACGCCGCAGTCGTCGAGGCGCTCGAGGCCCACGACGTGACGGTCCACTACATCGAGGAGGTCGACCCAGAGCTCGCGGAGTTCCTCTTCGTCCGGGACGTGGGGTTCGCCCTCGAAGGCGGGATGGTCATCGCCAGCATGGTCGAGGAGAACCGACAGGGCGAGGAGCGCTGTCTCACGGAGGCGGCGGTCGACCTCGGCATCCCCATCTACCACACCGTCCACGGCTCGGGCGGGTTCGAGGCCGGGAATATGGTGTGGCTCGACGAGGAGACCGTCGCCGTCGGGCGCTCGAAAACCACCAACGCCGAGGGGATTCGACAGCTCCGCTCGGTGCTCTCCACCTACGACATCGAACTGGTCGAAGTCCCCATCTTCGGCTCCACGGAGTCAAGCGGGCAGACCCACCTCACGCTCGTCTTCGGGATGGTCCAGACCGACCTCGCGCTCATCTACCCGCAGGCGGTGCCCACGGAGTTCCAGGAACTGCTCGCCGACCGGGGCATCGACTGTATCGAGGTGCCCATGCGCGAACAGCGAAACCGAGCGACCAGCACCATCGCGCTGAACGAGGAGACGGTGATGCTCTCTGCGGGCAACCCCGAGACGAAACGCCGCGCTGACCGACGCCGGGCTCGAGGTTGTCGAGGTCGATATCCGTGAGACGGCCAAAGCCGGCGGCGGCCTGAAGGGGCTCGTGCTCCCGCTCGAGCGCACCTGATTTCGAAGAGTCTTCGGATTTTCGCAGCGTTTGCCGAAGAACAACGGGGTTTATACGCATCGGCGCGACACGCAGCCACATGGACGTACTCGTTGTCGGCGCGGGTGTCGCCGGCTGTCAGGTCGCGCGGGAACTCGCGGCCGACCACGACGTGACCGTACTCGACAAGCAGGGCGTCGCGTCCGGCGCGACGGGCCTTTCGGCCGGTATCGTCGCCCCGACGCTGTTCTACGCCGAAACGCCCGACGTGGCCCGGTACGCCAACCGCTTCTTCCGCGAGTTCGATGGGACTGCCGGCTTCGATTTCACCCACCGGAACCGTCTTGATTTTGTCACCGAGGGGGAACTCGACGAACACCGCGAGCGTGCCGAACGTCTCGCCGACGAGGGGTTCCCAGTACGGTNTCTCGATGCCGAGGAAATTCCCGAGGAGTACCCCGGTTTCACGCCCGAGAACTCCGAGTTCGTGGGCGCCGTGGAGTTCGAGGATACCGGCTGGGTTGACCCGTACTCCTACGCGAACGCGCTCGCGACGGTTGCCGAGGAGCGCGGTGCGACCATCGAGACGGGCGTCAGCGTCGATTCTGTCACCGTTGGGGACGGCGCGGTCACGGGTGTCGAGACGGATTCGGGGCGCTACGAGGCTGACGCGGTGGTGCTGGCGGCATGCTGGCGAACGCAGGAGCTGCTCCCCGGTGATGTGGAGATTCCCATCCGCCCCTACCGCACGCAGGTGCTGATTCTCGAACCCGACGAGCCGTTGGGCGAGCGGTTCCCGCTCGGTCGCATCGGGAGCGAACACCTCTACTTCCGGCCCGGAGCACAACGGCGACCTGCTCATCGGCGGCGAACACCACCTCATCGACGACCCGGCCGCAGTTTCGGGCGACGCCGACGAGTCGTTCAAACTCGACGTTGCGGCGTTCGTCCCATCGCTGATGACTGGGTTCGACAACGCCGGCTTCGTCAACGGCTGGGCCGGCGTCGACGCGGCGACACCCGACACCCGGCCCATCATCGACACTGTCGGGCCGGACGGGCTCGCCGTCGCGACGGGGTTCAACGGACTGGGCGTGATGGCCTCGCCCGTCGTCGGGCCCACCATGCGCGAACGGCTGACCGGTCGAAGCGGCACCGTTCACGACCGAGCCGTTCTCGCTCTCCCGGTTCGACTCGCTCTCCCCCGACTTCGAGTACGTCTCGACCTCCGAGGTGTAGGCGGCCCGGCAGTTCTGTCACAACTGTTACGGCGTATCTCGTAGTGGAAAAGAAGTAATTCGGCGATTTTCGATGTGAGCCAAAGATTTATTGGCGCACTGGTTCTCTCACGAATGATGAGTAAACCTGACACGGAGTACGACCACGCGAAACGGCTCCGCGAGAAGACCACGCGGAGCCGGAAGTTCCACGACCGTGCGGAGGCGGTGACGCCGCTGGGCGTGGAGTCGAACGTCCGAGCATTCGACCCTTACCCGTTCTACATCGAGGAGGCGGAGGGTTCCTACGTCACCGACATGGACGGCAACGAGTATCTCGACTTCCTGCTGGCGCTGGGTCCGGTCATTCTGGGCCACACCCACTCCGAGGTGGCCGACGCCGTGGCCGAGCAGGCCCGGAAGTGTGACCTGACCGCGACCCCCCAGCCCATCGCCTTCGAGTATATGGAGAAGGTCAAGGAGATGACCCCGAGCATCGAGCAGGTGCGACTGGCCAACTCCGGCTCCGAGGCGACGATGCACGCTATGCGTGTCGCGCGTTCCTACACGGGCAACGACATCATCGCCAAACCCGAGGGCGGCTACGCGGGCGCCCACGACTACGCGCTCCAGTCGGTTTACGCCTCTGAGGAGGCAATGGGTCCCGAGGACGAACCCAACACCGTCTCCTACGGGACGGGCATCCCGGACGTGGTGTCGGACACCGTCGTCGCGTTCCCGTTCAACGACAAGGAGGCGACCGAGAAAATCCTCCGCAAGCACGCCGACGACATGGCCGCGGTCATCATCGAGCCGGTGATGTTCTCCTGTGGCTGTCTCAAGCCCCGGGACGGCTACCACGAGTTCCTGCGCGAGCTGACCGAAGAACTCGGTATCGTCCTCATCTGGGACGAAGTGATGACTGGCTTCCGCCTCGGTCCCCAGTCCGCACAGGGTCGCTTCGGCATCACGCCGGACATGACCACGTTCGCGAAGGTGGCCGGCGGCGGCTACCAGATGGCCGGCTTCGGCGGGAAAAAAGAGATTATGCAGGAAATTGCGCCACCGAAGAAGAAGGAGGCCCACAAGTGGAACACCGCGGCGTTCCACGGCGGCACCTACAACGGCCACCCCGTTTCGGCCGCTGCAGGCCTCAAGACGCTCGAAATCCTGGACGAGCGCGACGTGTACGAGCATATCGAGGAGATGGGTGACCGACTGTTCACCGGACTGCAGGAGGTCGCNGACGACGTGGGCATCGACGTGAACGTCCAGCATATCGGCTCGATGGGGCAGGTGTACATGACCGACCACGACATCCACAGCTACCGGGACACCTGGCACTCCAACGGGGAGCAGTTCGCCGACTGGTGGCTCGAGGCTGCGGGCCGCGGCGTCCTCTTCGGCAACCCGATGCAGGGCGAGCGGTTCTTCACGACCTACACCACCACCGAGGAGCAGGTCGACCACGCGCTCGAAGTGGCCGAGGAAGCGTTCCGCGCCGTCGACCACCCGTACTAAACGGTGAGCGACGACAGCCCTGCGACGGCGNACCCACTCGANGCAACGTACGACCTCGCCGTCGTCGGCGGCGGCGTCATCGGCTGTGCAACAGCGGCGGCACTCGCACCCGACCACGACGTGCTCGTGGTCGAGAAGGGGCAGGTCGCCGGCGAAGCGACGGCGCTCGCTGCGGGTGAAATCACGATTACGCCCTCCTACAACGACTACCCAGAGGTAGCAGCTCACGCGAACGNCTTCTTCCACGAGTTCGACGGCACTCGGCAGTTCGAGTACGAGCCCCGACCCAGCCTGGAGCTGGTTCGGCCGGGNCGGGGTGAACTGGCCCAGCGCCGGGTGAACCGCCTACAGGGCGACGGTATCGACGTGGAGTTCCTCAACGCGGATGCGGTGTCAGAGACAGCCCCCCGGCTGCGAACCGAGGATATCGACGGCGCGATCCGGTACGCCGAGACCGGCTTCGTCGACCCGTACACCTTCGCGGTCACGCTCCGACAGGAGGCCGAGGCCGCGGGGGCGACGTTCCTCACGGATACGACTGTGGAGGGGNTCACTATCGACGGGACGGGTGAGGACGCCTCCATCACTGGGTTCGAAACCGAAGTTGGAGCCGTCGAGGCCGAGCAGGTGCTCGTCGCCGCGGGGTGGCGGAGTCCGCAGTTCCTGGACCCACACCTCGAGATTCCGGTCCAACCCTACCGCACCCAGTGTCTGGTGCTCGACCCTGGGGAGCCCCTGGACGAGGCGTTCCCAATGGGCTGGATTCCGGGCGAGCACGTCTACTACCGACCGGAACTCAACGGCGATCTGCTCGTTGGTGGCTGGTCGTTCGCCGTGGACGACCCCGAAGGAGCCAGTGGGCAGGCCGACGAGGAGTTCCGCGAACATGTCGCGGGACTGCTCCCGCGCTTCTTCGAGGGGTTCGACCGTGCGGGCTACGTCGACGGCTGGGCCGGTGTCGATGGGGCGACACCGGACACGCGACCGATTGTCGACGCACCCGACGCTGGCCCCGAGGGACTGTTGGTCGCTGCGGGCTTTCACGGCCGCGGCGTGATGACGGCGCCGGTGGCAGCGACGCTGGTGCGCTCGTTCGTGACTGGGGAGGAGACGGCGCTCCCCGAACAGGTGTTCGCGCTCGACCGATTCGAATCGACCTCGCCTGATTTCGAGTTCACCTCGATTTCGGCGGGCGAAGACGATTACGACGACGAAGCCTGACAGTCGCGCACACAGCGAGGACCGACTCCGCTGTTGACCCTGTACTCGTTTTTCGACGCCGACATCGGCTAAAACCGCCGAGTAAACCGCTTACTACGCCTTGATTACCGACCCTGTTTCTGTATTTATTCCTCTATTTCTTGCATAACTTAATCCTTAAACACCGGAGAGCGCCACCGCCTGTAGAGACCATCGATGGCCGACGTGACCCGTCTCCCCGACGTGCCCGCGCCCGTTCCACCCGGAGACGGCGACGCGTGGTGCGCCCCCGACACTGTCGCCCAGTACGAAATCACGCCCGGTGTGGTTGCCACGGTGCGCCGTGACGGTGAGCAGTTCCGCTACGAGGCCCGGGAGTCGACGCTCGCAGCCACCGGGCGGCCGCACTCGAGCGCGTCCGCGAGCGGTTCGAAGACGTCGAACGGCGCCGCCTGCTCACGCGACAGGGCGCGGTCGAACGCGCCGACGCGGGTTCTCGCTGAAGTACGACCGACTACTGGACCGATTGCTTCCGTCGGAGGCTGGCGCCCGGCGCCGCCTCGACTACTACGCACTCCGTGACCTCCGCTTGCTGGGGCCGGTCACACCGCTTGCACTCGATGACGAGGTGGAGATTGCCGATAGTGAGGCGGCAGCCGGCAAGCTCGTCGTCCACACCACGGATTTCGCGCCTGTCGTCACCCAGCTGGCTGCAGCTGATGGTGTCGAACTCAACGCCTCCCAACCCAGCGCGAAGGTGAATCTCGACCCGCCGGGGGTCTCCGAGACGGTTCGCTGTGCGGTCGCGTTGCCGGTCATCAGCGAGGGTGGCTCGCACGTCTCCATTCGGAAACAGGCTGCCGACGCAATGACGTCGGTGGACCTCATGCGCTGGGACGCGCTCTCTGCAGACCTGGTGGCGCTGCTCTGGCTGCTCTACGAGCATCAGGGCGTGGTGCTGTTCTCCGGGCCGACCGGGGTGGGGAAGACGACGTTAGTGCGCTCGCTGGTGATCGGTGAGGAGACGGACCTGACAGAGGAAGTGTTCGCTCTCGACCGGTTCGAGTCGACGTCGTCAGAGTTTGAGTTCAGGTCCATCCCGTCGGGGGATGACGACAACGGTGGGAACTTGAGGACTGACTTTTCTCCTCTCTCCAAACTAGCGATTCGTCTATCGGAACGAAATGCCGTCCGAAGACATGCCTGACATACCTACGGCCGCGGTCGTCCACAGGGGGCTGACCATCAACTCGTCTTGAACTACTTTCGGTGGTATTCAGTACCAGATTTATAGCTTATCGCAATCACGTGCGATGATTGATTGCGTTATCTGCTGATCATCCGTCCCCACACCTCCAATCGCAATCGAGAAACACCCATTGCTATCTTCCCCTGTGTGGAGGTATCCCTCTGGTTCCGCGTTTTCATTAATTGAGCTATCAGCGAAGATTTGTACGTTTCTTTTTCCGTTTACGTTGGGTCTCAGCATCGTCGTGCCAACCCGGTTGTTCTCTTGAGGTGGAACATCAACTACTGCAGAAAATAGAGGAGTGAACTGACCTGAGTCTCGATTTTCGTCTGCTCGCGCTATAGTTACGGCTACTATTACCGGTTTTTCAAGCCAGTTTTCTATCTGAATTTTCTCAACGGTTACTTGGCGATGCCTGCCAGCACAACCAGCCCCAACAATGGCTGAGAGGGTTCCGATGAGGGCTCTGCGGGTAACCATGATATTTTGGGAGGACACGTTTTGGAGCGTATTACAGTGAAATTAGTAAAGGGTTTATGCTACCTCCATTTTACTCGGGCGAATAATCGAGACGTAAGAGAGTATCGTAGCGAGTAGTAGCGTCACTATCGCTCTAATCGGATACGGAACTTCGAATCTGAGTGTGCTTACGAAACCATATCCAATAATGAGCAGAAGGTAGTTGACAATCAAAAACACCGCTCCAAACTTCAAAATATTCTCGGGATCTGCTTTGTCATGTCTGACTATATATACGATACTAGGGATGCCAATCAGTACCGAAGCAAAGCCGACAAACAGGGTCGCGTAGGGCATATTATACCTTGTAACAATCACAATCCCGAAAGACACCCCGAGCAATCCACCGTAGCCCTTCAAATACGCTTCAGCCCGCATACTACCAGACGATCTCGATATTGTCTACACTCACATAATTGTCTGTGATATCCTCTTTCTCGCCCCACGAGCCCTCTGAATACTCGTAGGTTCTCCCGTCTATATTTGAGCCATCTATCCATCCCATTAACAACAGCGTGACCCCGCTGGCCCCTATCGTTGGGACCCCGGTTGTGAGTGCTGCTGAGGCTGCCCTCATTGCAACTCCGATTTGGTACGTATTCCCTGATTCAAACTCATATCCACTAAGGGTCCGGTCTAGGTCTAACTTCTGCAGTTCATTTTCTGTTGGGTAGTCCCCTTGGAAATCAATCGTAAATTTGCCAGGGTTCCATGCAGGAACTGCCCCTTGTGATGTTCTATTTCCGCCCGTCCCGTCACCCATATTATTTATCTAATTAACCAAGTCTGATTTATAATTTATTATATTTAAGATGATACTACCGTGGCATGGGCCACCTGCAGAGCGGCCGGTCGGTTATCTTCTCACTGCCACCTCGGAATTTTCAGGCGATAAGCTGAGAGCCCTATACCCCTCCTGCGGACTGTTTTCATTCTATCCAACTAATTGTTCAATATATTTGAATAAAACATCTAATTCTGAAAACGCACCACCCCTTTGAGAGGCGAATGATTGCCAACGCGACACGTCACAGCGAGGTGTCTACTCCCGTCCAACCCTGGACGGCGACGCGTGGCACGCGCCGACGACGGTGGGCCAGTACGAGAGCAGCCCCCGTGTCGTCGCCATGTGCTGGCGCAGTTAGCAGTTCTTGGAACCCCACCTCGAAACGCCGGTCCAACCGTACCACACTCAGTGCCTGGTGTTCGACCGCGGGAAGCCGCTGGATGAGGCGTGACCGCAGCGCGCGCAGCGAGGACTGATTCCGCTGTTCGACCTCAAACCTGTTTTGGGGTTCTCACAGCTAAAAACGCTGATTAAATCGCTTCTTCGGGGCTAAATCCGTCCAAAGCGGCCACCACTGGATACTCAGTTGAACTGTGTCCACCACCTCGCCCCGAGCGAGATGAACCCCGAACGTCTCGGTCTGGTCGGGGCCGCCGTGGTCATCGCCGTCACCACGGTCGCGACGGCGACGTGAGCGAACGAGGCGCCGCCGTCGCTCACCGAAAACCCAGCAACGCCAGCGCTGGGCCGCGGAGAACGTCCGTGCCGCCTCGGAGCTCCCGCTGGGCTACCAGCTCCTAACCAGGGTGCGGAACTACGCGTGGGCGCTCTCACCAATCGTGGCGCTTGTGGTCGTCCCCCTGACGATGCTGCGCACCGGTGTCGCTGCGACGGGGCTGTTCGCGGTGCTCTCGTTGGCGCGGGGCTGCTCACGGTGTTCTGGTACCTCCGCAGGGTTGCTCTACTACGGTGGGAGTAAGCTTGCGTGGGCCGCTGCGGTGCCGCTGACGCCGCTGGTGGCGGTCGTGCACTCGATGGGTACTGTCGCAGGCCTCCTCGACCCGCCCGAGGAGTTCCGGGATCGAGAAGGTCGGGGAGTCCTGAAGACCTCTTCTGCGTCCCGCTCGACGAACGGGCCAGTCCGAGTTCGACGACATGGTCTACAAGACCGACGACGACCTGCAGGCTCAGGACTCGATCCACGTCACGACACTCGCTCTCGGGGTCGTGCCCTGTGGACAGATGACGGTACCTGTCCGGTGGCCGTTCGCAGGGACGTGTGAGAACACCAGGGAGCGCTCGATTCCCCCGCAGCGGACCAGAACCTCGACGGACTGGAGGCCAGTCTCACCCTCGTTGGCGAGGCTGACTGTCACGCGGACGGTATCGGTCCCCGCTCCATCTTTGGGAAACGGCTCCACGGCCTCGATGGCGGTGGTCGGCTCGGGGGCCGCGGGTGTGACGATGGCCTGCGACACCAGATAGCCGAGCACGCCGACGATCAGGAGGACGCTCATGACCATGACGATACTCTCGAGGAGGTCGCCGCCCGCGAACACTCCCGCGCTATCGTCGTCCGTCTCGTCCCCCGCTCCCGAGACCGGATCGTCGGGAGTCATCCGAGTATCACCCGTGCGCCGCTCGCGCCGATACCGGCCGGGAAAGCGAGAACGACCGTCCAGCGCACCCAGGTCGCGAACGGTTCGGTTTCGATTCCTCCGAGCGCGATGAGGAGTCCGAGTGCGCTGAGGAGCCCAACTGCGTAGACGATACACGTTTGGCCGGCCTGTCGCCAGTGGGAACGGCCCTCGAGCCGACGGGACTGCCCGCGAAACTCGAGTTCGTAGAGCATCAGATACGTCACGGCGAGTGTCACGACGAGAAGCACCCCCAACTGAACCCAGCTGAGCTGTGCGCCGATCAGTCCGACCTCGCCAGTCGGAGCGATGGGAGCAGCGAAGAAGATTGCACCTAACGCGAACACGCCGAGGTTCTGTGGGAACCCCGCCTCGGGAATTTCCTCTTGGTCGCCACTGAGTAGTTCGTTCGCCAGCGCCGCCCCAATCGCGAGCGGGACGATCTGTATCACTCCCATTCGGACGACTACCGGGAACGGCGTCTGGAGATCGACGACCCCGAGCAGGGCAAGTGTCGCGTAGCCGATGAAGAAGCTCTGAAAGACGACCTCGCCGAACTCGACAACCAGGGGTGACTCTGTGGACTGCCGGTGGTCGGGGCCAGTGCCTGACTCCTCGTCTTCCTCTTCGGAGCGGAAGCCGACGCTGCGCGTGATTACTACGACTAACGCGAGTCCGGCGATGACGTAGCCGAGCAGATGGACCACTCGAACGTCTACCGCCAGCCGCCAGGTCTCGACCGTGTAGGCGAACGAGATCCCGAGAACCAGGAGCGCGCCCGCCATTCCCCGGCCCTGCTCCCGTAGTTCGTCGGCGAGTTCCATTACCGAAGGGGCTCGCTCCGGCGTCTAATTTATGCACCACCTACTTCCGTGACATCCGCGGTGATCGCTTCGGAGTTGACACAGTGTCCGAGCACAGTTGCTTGTGAACAGGGCAGTTACCGCTGCGCCCCGCGAGCTGGTTGACGGCCGGGCTCCCCGTCGCCGACGCCCATGACGATCGCCCCGGAGAAACACGGTGACATGCTTGTCTGGGTGCCGGAGAACAGGA
>Ga0065698_103414_pt1 | contig 25188 bp, 17 predicted proteins | sample AntLakMe24m_30um_FD_59087 | JGI IMG/M metagenome (GOLD analysis project Ga0065698, IMG submission 59087) | Hypersaline microbial communities from Antarctic Deep Lake - 24m 3.0um v2 (version 3) | ecosystem: Environmental > Aquatic > Non-marine Saline and Alkaline > Hypersaline | place: Deep Lake... | reverse complement strand
GACCACGCATCGAAGACGCAAATTCAACCTCTACTGGAGGGGGTAGAGAATTCTCGATGTGATCGACTGAAGATAAGTCGGTAGATGTGCTTGAGAAGCCGCGAGTAGTTGGCACACAGGTCGGTCGAGAGGCATCGACGATACGTTTCCAAGCCGGTCCACAGCGCGTTGCTAACCAGTCGTTTCATCTCAACCGTCCGAAAAACTATCTCGGATACCCATTCTGTGTTTATCATCCTGAGCCGACTGAGAATGTTCTCGAAGAATACGTGGTGAGAGATTTCAGAAGTGCCAGGGACGGTGCTGCATTCTTCGGGCTGATAGAGAAACAACCAGATGGCTCCGATGTTCTATCTCCGTTAGGTGAGGAAGTGCTTCGATTCGGATTACAAAAATACGACCAGTCATTGAGGTCTGTCTTAGAAGAGTTCAAATCATGGAAAGGGCGACAGACGAGACTTACCCAATTAGCACCTGACTGGGCGTTAGTTGTCCGGTGGGTGGTGTTCTCTTTTCCCGCAACACAGATGCTCGTAAAACACATTCAAGAGCTTCAGAACAACGATCAGCCACCGATTCTTCCTGCCGTTGTGGAGCATCTGTTTGATACCTCACCTACGTTCGCGGTCGAGTTCTTTATCCGGGATACGGAAGAGGCATGATCTGCAGTACTGACTGGCGACGGTGACTTGATCACAGCCTCGCTGTTAGAGCCACACGTGTACCGTTCGGTGGTCGTGTACCAGTTCAAACAGATGCTGTATCATTCCGGCATCCTTGCGGAGTCCGGATCTGATTCGAGTAATCTGGAACCGGAGGAGAGCAATTGGCGATTGGAACAGCCGATCTGAAGTCTGCGAGTGTCGAAGTCGTCAATAACGGGCGCAACGACTACTGGGGCGGTGTGGATGAGAGCACGTCATCTAGGTGCTCGGACAACTCTTCGAGATTAGTTGTTCTGAAGTGTTCGGTGAGTGCGTGCATTCTCGGGTCTTTTGGAAGGACAACGCCGTCTTCGTACTCAGAGAACGCTTGCTCTATTACGGTGCGGTAGGTTTTGCTGGTGGCATAGCCGACGATGGCGTCGAACTGTGAGCCGTATTCTTCGAGGTAAGAGACCAACCTGGTCCACGACGACCTGTTGGCGCTGTTTCTCGGCGTTGGTCAGCACGTACTCATATGATTTGATCTGTGAGAGATTCTCGTACTGTTCAGGTACCGGGCCGTACATGCCGGAGACAGTCACTTTGTGGATTTGGTCGTTCCACTCAGCGGTTGCATCTGCGACGACGCGGTGTGTTCGGGAATTAGAATACGGCTTGGTTTGGCTACAGGGGATAACGAGCAGTACGCGCTCGTCGCCGACCCGGTAGTCCTTCCGGTCAAGAATGTTGAAGTCTTCCGGTGTGTGTTCAAGTGAAATCTCTTGATCATCGACTGGGATATCCAAATCAAGCCGTTCCTGCTCCGCATCGCTCTGATCGGCGATTAACCGATTGTAGCCACGTTCACGGAGTTGCTGTGCCAACTCGCGATCTCGGACGGTTGCCCGTTTCAACGCCCGCTTGATATTCCCGACATCGTTACGAGCCATTTTAGCGACGTATTCAAGCAGCTCCCCGTTACCATCGTTGATCAGCTCCCGCACATGATTCATTTCATCTTGATAAACGCAGAAATTGTGGTAGCTCATTAGTGCGTAAAAATCACTCTTCATATACTCTCCGTCTCGATCATACGACTCGCTGTCGTACATCGTGCCCTGCATCTGATCGAAACCGATTTGGCGTAGATGCTCGCATGCGGGACATTGACAGCCCCAGTCGTCAGGGATCTGATCCGCAGTGAATTTCGACCAGTCTGCTGCCCATCGCGCTTCGGCGGTCCGATCGACATCAACACCAAAGTCTCCTAGATCGTGTGTCGAAGCGTTTGGGTTCCGGACGAGTTCTTCATCTGAAACCCCAATCTCTCGGTTGATGAATTTCTTGAACTGTGCTGCCTGCATGTAGCTTGAAGAGTCAAATGAATCTGCGCCGAGAAGTGCTAGGAGCGCCGTGAACTTGCCGCTAATTCCGAATAAATGAAGTCCGAGGTCGTCTTCCCGGTCACCAGGAATCGCGTCCTTCGCANCTTGTACGATATCAACCAGCATCTCGACGTTCGTTCGGAGCGGAACGAGCGAACCGATCGCAAATCCTTCAAATGACTTATCAATGTGCGTCGCACGGTCAAGGAACGTCCCGACGTACCAATTTATCGTCTCGTAGTCGTGACCGTGAATAGCGACATACACGTGCGGGGGGGTCTGATTGATCCTCTAACAGCTCAAGACAACGAATAGCGCTGTCAATGCTGTCTTCCATTCGTTGAGTCGTCTCTTCATCGTTCAGATTCGGTGGGATCGGATAATCTAGAGTGGCGATGATGTCAGCACCATAATCGAGCTGTAAGTCGAGGATGCTCTCTGGGTTCGTATAGATAGCCCAGTCATTATCATCTCCTCCCTCTGTTGGAGGATCTCCGAACGTATCGGAATTTAAGAGTTTGAATCCACCTGAGTCTACAAATAACGGCTTAGTGAAACTCTCCGGCTGTGAGTGATATGGCTTGACTGGTTCATGGTCAGTGAAGTGATCGTGAATCGGTTTCGAGCGCCAGTTCTCAAGCGATTCGGGAGTGATGTTGAAATCCAAGAAACTCATCGCTTGAAACATCGCGCCTTGAAACTCGGGTTCCCCAAAGAGATGATTCCGTAACCGACTCCAAATTCCGCCGGACTTCTCGTTGGGCCCACCGATGAAATTGACTACAGGGAAGAACGCCGGTGTCTGAACGTCGCCGTGCGGTGTGTGGATTGTACCGCGGCGTGCGTTGCCAGCATCGTCAGTCGATTCGGTCTCAAACGATGCCATTCTCTACGCATCATTGACGATGGGATGTGATAAGTTCGGTCGTTCCGCGGTGAAACGGTCTCAATTGGATCCGCTACAGTCTGTCTTGGACCGTGACGATATGGATGTTATGTCGACGGCCGTTGTTATAGATCAGTCGGTCCTTCTCAAAGTCGAACTCGACCTCTCCACTATGATATCCTGAACGTTCGAGCTCGCTTAATTTGTCGCGGTCGCCGTACGACCAACAAATGATTTTATCGACACTCTCAAGCGGTTTATCTGCCTCAAAGTGATCCGTGAGCTGACGATGGATAGAACTCGCATAGAGGTTCGTATCCTGACGAACTAACGCGTTGACCTCTGTACTCGGGTCGTAATCTTCGACCAGCATTTCTGGCTCAGCCCCAAAGCGGTTCGAGCGCTCTAACCCGAGAACGACTTCGGCGTCGTTCGATGGCGTGAATTGATTCCGTTCGTGAATCCGTTGTTCGCGCTTTTCGATTGATGATTGCTGAGACTCTGCGCGGCGGGTGAGTTTCGCCTTACGACGGTGAGACAAGTAGTCTTTGAACCACGGATCTGATGCAATCTTCGAAAGGTAGTGGCTGAGTTCCTCTACGATTGCCTGATACACTGGGCTAGACTTGTTTCGGATCTTTTCCCGGTTCGCGGACAACTCGAGGTCTTGGCAGTTTGCGATGAAAAAGAAGTGGAGGAACTCGTTGTCGTGCGAGATCGTGTCGTTGACCCGTTCAACCTTGATGTGATCTTTTGCCAGCCAGACGCCGAACTGTGCCGAGTGCTTTCCGTAAGTAGGAAGCTCGTTGCGAGCGTCCTTGCCGCCCACCATCCCAACTACTTCTACAGTTGTTGTATTTCCCTTTTCAGTCTCAACGGTGAGCTCCCGGGGTGGGTAGTGCTTACACATCCGAGATTCCGAGAACTGACCCTCCCCGGGCTCCCGCTGCTCGGTCGGGAACTCAAGCTTGTTGTTCATTACCAGTCGGTCTCGTGTGTCATCGATCTCGTCGCCGAGGATGACCGTTATCTCCATCTCTCGGAAATCATCTGTAAAGAAGTGGCCTGTAGACCCGGCGAGTGTCTTCCATTTCAGGTAATGCTCTATCTTATTGTAGGTGAGTGATGCTGGCGAAAATCCATGACCGGATTTGAATCCGGTAATACGAATGTGCGTCCCAGAGTTGCCCTCTTTGACTGCCTCCTCGTTCAGCACATACTCAGGCATGGTTCGGTTATTGAGCTTTTTCCACGGTTGCTCCATCTGTGCGCGTAAGTTGTGTCCGTTCTTCGTGGTATTGACGAGGACTTCCTCGCTCTTGTAGAAAATCTTTGTTCCGTGACCTTTGTAGCCGATCGATCCGTTTTGACGGCCGCGCTTCGTGGAATTGCCAAGGTCGAAGAACGACTCGAGATCAGCGTGATCCATCCCCTCGCCGTCGTCTTCGATAACAATTTCAGATCCAATTGGTCGGTCTCGAATGGTAATTTCGACTTCGGTCGCACCGGCGTCATAACTGTTCGACAGCGATTCACGGATCACCTCAAGCGGATCCTCGAAGTCGCTAGCGATCTCTAAAAATTCGTTTACTTCGTTGACTTGTGGTGTTTTGGTTGTTGACATTCAGAAGTATCCTCCAAGTGATTCGTTCACAACGCGATGTGCGTGCTGTTGCATCGATTTCTCTCGTCCGAGCGACTGTTCGATATACGAGATCAACGCGTCATCTCCCGGACTTTGAATCGCGGATTGGATTCTCTTTATTTCCTCTTTTTGAATGATTAGGTTGTGCATCGCAACAGCGCCAAGCTTGTCTTTCTGATACTCCACATCTCCTTTCATACGCCTCACTAACATCTCATCACTACAGACCTGGCAGTCACACTCTGTAAAATCGACATCATCTACGGGCTCCGAATTGTACAGCGAAGTATCGTATTTCCCGTTAATCGCCGAGTGTATGTACGATGATGAATCAAATGTGTCTGCTCCAACTGCGGCCAGGAGAGGGATCGCACTTGACGAGATGCCGAGCACGTGGAGAGGTAGCTCCTCGAACCCCCAGTCACTCAAAACCTCACGACAATCGCTCACAGCGGTGATCAGTTTACCCTTATTATCTTTGAGTGGAACGAGGCTCCCCAAGGCGACCCCGTCGAATTCACGATGGACACGGTCCCGGCCGATGACTTTCTCAACCTCTGTGAGAAACGTATCGAGCATCGAGTAGTTGTACCCATGGAGTGTCAGATATCGTGTGTCGTCCCGGCTGGTCAAATCGAGAAACTCGTCGACGTTTTCGGCAGTCAGTCGCGCTTTCTCGACGCGGGTCGGGTAGTCATCGTCCGGCGCAATGGGTCGATCGAGATTTACGAGAACGTCTCCCCCGAGCCGTCTCTGTATCTCAACGATTGCTTTCTGATCGACCTCGACCTCAAAGTCGCTACCATCAAGTGTGCCGTCTCCGAGGAATTTGAAGCCACCTGAGTCAAGAAAGAGAGTGCCGTCAAAATCGAACACATCGCGCTCTCTGATCGGTGCAGAAATGTAGTCTTCGTACCGTTCTCTCGAGATGCCGTAGTCCGTAAGCGACGCAACTGATGTCATCACACCATCAAAATATCGGCTGTAATCACCACCGTTTACGACTTCGTCTCCGTTCATGAACTCCTTGATAGTTCGGTGGATACCGCCACCATACAGACTTGCGTCTGTTCCTCCGGCATAGAAATTAACAACTGGGAGAAGGTTCGGAGTCGACAGTTCCGTGTCGCCAATCTGTAAAACTCCACTTCGAGCGTCACCCGCCTCAGCGGAAATCTCAAAGATGTCGTTTTTGAACTGCTCTGACCGAGATTCCATCACGCAGTCACCTCGCTGCCCATATCATTGCGTACCATTCGTTTCAATTGTCGGCCCTTTGTTCCAATCCCATCCCCCTTGATATATGTTATGTCGACATTATTTTGGTTGGAAATATCGCCAAAAGCTTGAGTGTAGACAGACCCCATGTTCATAATAGCAGTCTCATAATCACCATTTGAGATACAGTGACGTAGGTCTTCTGTAACGTATTCGCGTAATTCGCTAGCCCGCGAGGGCGTCATACGACGGTCATAGTTGGTGATTTCATCGTCGGCGCAGAGTATTCCGTGCTCCGCAGAGAGAATCCGAAGTTCAATATCTGATCTAAATGCGCCCTCTCGCATTGCTTTTTTGATAATTCTGAAGAAATAGCCATCATACACTTCGATAGCTCGGGTTGGTTCGGTCACGTGATTTTTAGTTGCCGAACAGGACTGAACGAGGAGCGTGGGCATTGCATCGGTATCGATCCCGACCAGTCAAAAGAGTGTCCCCTAGGGAGAACCAAATCAACTATCCCCGTCGAAAATGCCTGTATTTCAGAAATTTGTTATATACTGTCGGCAACTATGTGTCACGATCTCTACCGTTATACTTTCAAGAACTCGTAAATTACTCTACTACAATACGAAAGCCGAAGGGCAGGTCGCGGTAATATCAGTAACCAAATGGACGCAGAAAGAATCTCGAAACAATCGAAAGGTAACGTCGACCAGTCATTACTAGAAGGAACGGGTAGCGGCGGAATGCTATCTGCGGGGTATTTCAACGATAATTCGCTTATTGATCGACTTCACGACGGTGAGCGTGTAGACTATGCTCTTCAGAATCTCACTAAAGGAATTACGTCCGGTAATGGAGACTCCGATGATACAATAAGCCCTCATTCGAGCTATCGGACAGTCCTGCTCGTAACTGACGAGCGTCTCCTCTATGTCGTCGGTCAAAGAAACGGTGATAAAACGTTCTCCGTCCGGCTCGAGGATATTCGAGATGTCGAGATATCTCACGGCGTTCTGAAAGACCGAATTATTGTCCAAACAGACGATGAGACGTACGATATGTACACACAGAAAGGTGGTAGTTTAGACGAAGCTTCCAAACACATCACTGAGATCTCAGAAAAGAGGGCAAAAAAAAATCGAATGAATCATCTGGCGATGACCAAGTCGAGCGAACAAACAAAGAAGTTACAGATAACGACGCAAATAAGCCTCCCGACAGACCCGAACAATCTGCTAATGTACTAAACCAGTCCGGCCGTAATACGGATACCGAGGGGAATTCGTCGAATTCAAACTCAAATATGTCTGTAACCGTTGAGATACTCGTTTCTAATATCGATGGAGAACCAGTCCCTGACGCAAGGGTCAAAATCACTGGAACGACACTCTCAGTCGACGGACGAACTTCGCAAACTGGGCGGTGTAGTATCTCTGTTTCCGAAGCCTCCGAATCGGTCAAGATGGAGGTCAACCACCCTGAGTATCAAACAATACAAGAAGGGGTAACGTTGGCTGATGGTGCCGTTATCGATATTACCCTCAACAGTGCTGATAGTACTGACAGTCACTCGGAAGAGAAGTCTCACTCTGACGGTACCGATTCGACTGAGACTTCAGATACAAGCAATGGATCACCGGAGCGTACGGAGCTATTGGACGAACTTGTCGCGCTAAATGAGCGCTTCTCCCGGAAGGTGACTCGAGGGAGAATGCGAACTGACGGTAAATACAGTCCGGAAGATTATGAGACGGCGTTCGGGTCGTGGTCAACTGCCGTGGATCAAGCGCCGTTTGATCGGACGAACGAGAGTTTATCAGCCCAACCAAATCAACAAACGTACTCGAGACAGGAAGTCATCGACGCCCTCGTTGACCTAATCGAGAAGGTGGACGATCGACCTAGTACATCGGATATGAACGATTTGGGTGAAATGTCCGCCTCTCCCGTCTACCAGTATTTCAAAAGTTGGGATGCTGCCGTTGATGCTGCAAAGGAGGAACACGGTGCGGTAGAGTCAGATCACGACCGAGGTCAATCTGAAGAATCCGCTGACGATTCAGATACAGATTCTCCTGCGGAGGGTAAGGCGTCGGAACAGACAGAAGACGGTGACTTGACGGCCGATCAGCGGGATTCGGAGGTGTCCTCTGAGGCATTCGCCGAACTCAGCGGTTTTCGACGTGATTTGCTGGTCGTGATCAATGGATTGGAAGCGCCGAAAGGACTCGAAATAAAACGGGAACTAGAGGAGTACTATGACGGAACGATTCACCATGGTCGTCTTTATCCCAACCTAGACACGCTCGTGGAAGCAGGCTTCCTCGAGAAGTCGGCACAGGATGAACGGAGCAATCGATACGAGCCGACGGACCTCGGTGCCAATCACATTGAAGCTCGATATCACTGGCAACAGAATCGAGTCGCCACTATCGAAAATCAAACACGGACTCCTGAACCCGAAGATAGGACGACATCAGAGAGCACTAAGGACGACACTCCCAGTAAGAAAGAGCAACGAGATAATACTCACACAGAAAATATTCCACACGATTCGGCGACAGAGGATGACAAACAGGACTCTAACAGTGAGCCGACCGAAGAAGATGACTTTGAATGGGGCGTCGACGAGTCAGACCTAGTCTCGGACGACATCGATGAAGTACCAGAAGGACGTCTCTCTAACGTAATTACAGAAGTCATAAAAATCCAAGATATTACGTCTGGGAAACGCGATGCGATCATCGAAATCAAGCTATCGAACGGGAAGCGAATCGACTTCACGATCTGGAACAAGCACGACATTGAGATTGACTTTCAGACCGGGGATAAGCTCCGGTTGAATGAGGTCAGACTCAAGCGATGGGAAACCGATCACGGATACGCTTATCAATTGAGTAGTACGAAAGACCTCACAACCGTTCCCATTGAGGGGTCTGATGTTCAGCAGCCGTTTGAGGAAGATGAAGAAGACGGGGGTGTAAGTGGTGAGCCACAGAGAGAGCACGACATTGATCAGCTTATTGGAGTGGGTGGTGCTACGAAAGCCGACGCGGAGGCTCTCATGGAATCCGGGTATATGACGACTGCGGATCTAGAAAATGCCTCGCTCGATGATCTCCGTTCCGTCTCGGGACTTGACGACGGAACGGCTCTGCGTATCAAAGCAGAACTCGGGTAGCGGAATAGTCGCTCAATGCCCCTACGACAACGAGAGTTCCACGTAATCCTCGAGGTCGGAATCGCGCAGCAAGTCGATCTGCTCGTCGGTAAGTTCGTCGAGAAATAGTTGGCTATCAGATAGTAATCCATCAACGATCGGTTCTAACGGCGTCCCAACGTACGGGCCGAATATCTCTTCGCGGCACTCTTCGAAATACTCCCGCATGTCCTCCCCGTAGTCTGCAGCCCGCTGCTTGAGTCTTTCAAAGCTCCACTCATCGTCTCGGTAGACCTGCCCTTTCCAATCCCAATCGGAGAGGAGTTCGTGGACTGCTTCGAGTCTGACTTCGCTCACACGTTCGACACGCTCATTGAGTCGCCTCATTCCGTTCACGCGACTCTGCATTCCGATTCGAATCTCGTGAATCTCGTTGCTCACCCGACGTTTCTGGTCTTCAACCTTCGATCTGAGCGCATCGATGCGGTCACCAAGTGCCTCGAAATCGTCTTCTTCCAACAACTCTCGTGCCTCGGCAACGGCTTGTTTGGCATCATCGTCGATCTCAAGATCAGTCTGAAGGAACTCTTCAGCCAGGATCCGTTGGAGTATCGTTTCCTCCATCGTTTCGGCGATATCCCCTAATCGGGAAGCAAGCTGTCGGTGACGATACTGTTGGTAGATCTCTTCGATGCTTTCCTCGAAATTTTTGTCTGGCAAATTTTCAGATTGTTCAGTCGACATAGTGAGTACTCACCTCCGTGAACTCCTCACCGAGCTTATCGGTGCCACTAGTTCCTGTTAGCGGGACTTCTCTAAAATTCGTCACCACTACATCGTTGTCAAGTTTCAGACTAGCCAGAGTTGCTGTAGTTCTAGCGAATGGATTTCCACTATACAGCCTATTGGCAAGCTCAGCTGCACTCACGGCATCATCNAACCTTCTGATTGAGTGTGATTACACACCTGCCCGAGCTGTTCCGTGAGATCGGGATCAACCGCATCGTACGTCTTCAGTTTCTTGTAGCGATCACTAACGGATTGTATGTCCGTATCCGACAGCATCTCTGAAACGTATTCAACGGCTTCGCGCTGATAGCCGTGGTCCGTTGTGTCGTTGAGCGCCTTCCTGATATCGTACATCGTGTCGGCAAGGTCACGTACGTTATGACCCGATTCGAATCGGACACGTGATGCGATATTTCCGATGTATTGCCGACCGAGCATCCCAAGAACTTCGAAAGGCGGGTTTTGTTCCAAACGGTCACGGACCTCTGGTACGTCGAGAGTGCTGGCAGAAACGCCTAGCAACGAGCCAAGCACATCTTCAACGTACTTTGCGTCCTCCATCGCTTCCTTGACTGCCTTAATCTCCTCATGTCCAAGTACTTCGTCAAGTCCCGAGAGCAGTTGCCGGTCAACGGTGAGCTCGTCGTCAGATTGGTACCGCTCGTTCAGCCGCTCGGCAGTCACTTCGTGCCACGGATCATCGAGAAGTGTTAGCGTCGAATACGTTGCGAGAAGGAAGTCAGTGAAATCGTATCGAGCGTGCCGCTTGTAGAACACGCTGTCGCTGTTCAGTTGTGTTTCGATGATCTTGTCACGCCACTCTTCAGCGTATCCGGTGAGTTGGGTACCGGCGGCTTCCAACTGTGCCGAATAGTCGGCGGATCTCGGATCCATGTCTCGACGTACCCCAAACTCGACGAGCCGACGAAGGTCTGAACGACGAAAATCACCCCGGTCGAGAATGATCTGATCGGGATCCGGTGCCTGGTTTGAATCCGGATAAACGAATGGTGACTTTTGGCTACTAAGCATGTAGCGCAGTGAGGTCCCCTCAATCAGACGAAAGTCGTCAGTGATCTCTTCCAAGAGATCGCGGAGACCCCGTTTGATGAACTCATCCGTTTCGATGTACTTCGTCGGGTCTTCGATCCACGAGTCAATCTGTTCTTTTTGTTCCTTGATTTTCTGTTCAAGTCTAGATGGACCACCAACTTTGTAGCCACACTCAGAACAAATCCGCCTACCATCGGTATCGGTTCCCCACGCCTCAGCACCACACTCGGGACAGGGATCGGAGGTTGGTCCCTCCCCAGTAGATGCTATCTCTACCTGATGAGCGCCAACTTCTATTTCGCTGGGTAGCCCGGTCGTTTCGAAACCAAATGCGTCGACAAATTCTCGACTGATAGCGACGTGATTTCCTCGCTCGCGTCCATACCATTTAGCGAGGTCTGCATACTCTTCGGCATCTTCGTAAACCTCGTCTGCGACAGAAACCGTATTCCCGAGTGACCTGAGAACGTCCGCAGACGACGGAGCTTCAATATATCCTTCATGGTAGTCCTGTAACACCTCGAAGATCGTCATGATAAATTCACGCGGGGACTGCTGGCTCTCGTCGAATCCGGCATAGACACGTCGAAGGAACGTCTGATTGAACGGGAATAAATCACGGAAGGATTCGTCACAGAAGCCACAACCGGCGCAGATAGACCCCTCTGGGGCTTCTTTGAGGTCGAACGTTCCATCGTCGGTGTTCCGGTCGTATTGAACGCTACCGTCGTGTGATTTGATATAACCGAGATACGGTCGTACAAAGTCGACCGCAGAATCTTCGTTCAGGAATAGTACCGTATTCGAATCCTGTTCATTCGTCTGGAAGAACTCGAAGCGATCCTCCGCCGTCCGAGTGCGTAAAACCTCTGTAGAGTCACGGGTTCCTGCGACAATGAAATCCCAATTGTCCGCGGACTTGTCGCGCTCCATGTACTTTCGGAGGCGCTCTGCTTCCATCGCGGCGATAGAGAAGTCCTCGAAGACGATGACTGGCCGAGTGTCCTCAAACCGCTGTCCGACTTGGTCAAGCACGTCACCAAGCGAAGAGGTATCGTAGTTCTCCCTTATTACCTGCCAGAGAGCGTTGTTGAACGCTTCTACGGCTTCTGAAACGCCAATATCCTCATTAAAAATTTTCAGTTCATCACGCTGTCTGTATTCGTTTTCTCCGATGAATTGAATCTTCTGAGCATACTCGCCCCGCTCGACGAGACGATTCAGTTTCTCTGCGATATAATCGCGTATCTTGTCGGTCTGCTCACCGTCGGGAGCAACGTCGTACCCCTGCCTGCGCAGTGTGAGCGTCGCTCCCGAAGTGGCATTGTCTGCTACGGTCTGCGGGATATCGACGATGTCGTCACGTAGGCGCTTGAACTCAGACGCTCCCGAGAGTTCTTCACCGAACTGCTCCTGGTAGAACTCCGGAATCCGCTCGGAAAGGATCGACATCAGATCGTCGTCTTTGTCGATGTGAAGCATCGGACGACCATCGAGTCGGAGCCGGTGAGAGAGGTACGCACAGAGTTCCGATTTACCGGTACCGACTTCTCCTTCGATGACGACGGCGAAATTCCCGACCCGATTATCAGAGAATTCTTGATAGATGCGATCCTCGCCCCACGTTTCACCTCCCGCGGCTGTACCGCGGAAGACCTCCATGGGTCGGTGCGTGAATTGGAAGAGGTCGTAATCCTCAGAACGAACTGCAGCGACCTTACTGAACAATCGCCGAAGCGTCTCTTCATCGACTTCGTCGAAGTGTGGGCAGCGCGCTGAGTCGGATTCGTCTGGTTTCACGATTTGATTCATTGAATCACCTCAATCGAGTTCGCGTCTCTGTCGATTCCCTTCCGTCGAGGGACACCATTCAGATCGACGGCAGCAGCGTCGCCCGATTCGACAATTCTAATCTCCTTCTCTCGCACTAGGTTGAAAAGAACCCGCGAGAGGGAGGCTGGTACGTTCCCGTCGGCTGTAAGCTCAATAAGGAAGAGATTTTCCCACAACCAATCGATATACTCTGTAATTGTCACGCGTCCGTTCGTCCCAACTTCGTCCACTGCAAGCTGTATCGACTCTTGAATCATATCCGGGCCTGGGTAGACGGTATGTCTTCTGCCGTTGGCCTTGTGAACGAGGTTAAGAAAGTCAACGAGCCGGGACCAGTTGACGAACTTGTGTTCGTTTAAGTCAATATCTCCCTGTTGAGACTGAGGAACGTATCCACGCTCGCGGTGCCGCCGGTTAATCTTCTTGTACAGGGAGGAATCGTCGGAATCGAACGCTTGAATTTCCTCCTGAAGGAGGTATTGATAGTTGAGTAGGACAACAGACTGTCTTCCCCAGTCTGCTTCCTCAGCTTCCGACGTAAGGTTATATAGCACACCAAGCCGGAAGTCGAGTTCTTCATCGCCAGTCTCCCACGGGAGGTCAACGGCGTAGTAATCAGGCTCTTGACGGCCAACGAGTCCAATTGCACGCAACCCGTTTATCCCTTGGCTCAGAAGATCGTCACTAAGTACGGTGTCGCTTTTGAGTTCATCTTTGGTGGTGTTTCCGCGCTTTATCGACCAGTAGACGGTCCGCAACGGGGCAGGAGTCTGTACCGTGTTCAGAATGTAGGGTGCTGTTTCGCTCATAGTGGATGCATTAGCCAGTCGTGATACCGTGCGTCGATCGGGCTTGTCTCGGGGTTGAGATCCTTCGCCGCCTCTCGGGCCAAACGGATCTTTGGACTACGTTTCGCGTAGGAGGGGTCAAAGGTTGTTCCTTCCATCGAGACTGACCGATTCAGATCGTGTGCGATCTCCGATGCAGTCGATTTGTCCCATTCGATTCGCCGTCGGAGCCAACCCCCGAAGGCCTCGATGACGTCGTCGCTCTCCAAGGGTGAGACCCCAAGTTCGTTCCGGCGTGCGAAAATGTTTGAGAAGGTCTTGTAGAGTGGAAGGTACGGCGCTTCCGTGAGTTCGTCAAACAATTCGGACGTCGTCTCAATCGGATCGCCTTCGACCAGCTCGTAGAGGTTCGCGTTGTCTTGTACAAAGAGGTTTTTCGTGTCTCGAAGCGGCATCCCCCAGCCTTCGCTCTCGTAATGCTCGACAAATGCCTCATAAACGCGGTCGTACCGTCCGATATGTCGACAGAACGGCTCGTGGTATAGGGGGCGAAGGCCACCAGATGGTTGGAAGCGACGCTCGTCAGCGACGACGATCAATGATCCCTCGGAACTCGCGTATCGGTTGACGAGGTCATTCATCGTGTACTGCGTGTTCTTTTCATAGTAGCTCGTCGTGACGACACAGAGGTCCTCTGACGGAGGAAGCTGTATTCCCCCGCTAACGTGATAATCATACCCGGGGAAGTCGTATTGTCTACCCCCACGTTCGTGTTGCCACGTGTGCTTGAGCTGACGCCACGAAGTCGGGTACGTGGCGTGTTCCGTACCGAGATAATTAATCGCGGGGAGCGATCGCAGTTTCCAATAATGGACGTTTCCATCTGGGTCGTGGATGAACGCGACATCAGCGTCATTCATCCGATTTTGGATTGCTTGTAGACTCACTGCTCACCTCCATCGACGACGGCAGTGAGTGTCCGGTGATCAAGCAGATCATTTTCGAGATAGTGGCTCGGCGTCCGCGAGAGCAACAGACACTCGTCACAGTAGTCGACGCATCGCTCACAATCACCGACATCGATGACGTTGTCCGCGACTTCGTCAAGGCTCTCATGGACGTGCCAGCCGATACCGTTGCCACCCTGGCGACCGTCCACAATGTATACTTCAACTGCGTCTTCGGTGATCGACGCCTTGACTCGATAGTCGGACCGGTCACACTTGACGACAACCGGAATAGCCCGATCAAGTGCTTGTTCGAGGCTGGTCAACAGCTGTGGCCATGAGGCCGTGGGATGGGTCACCCGTTCGAGCCGCTCGGCGATCGCATCACGCTCAAACTCGAGGCGCAGTCCCTGCGTGTGATGTTGTTGCCCCACCGGACGGTACGTCTCTTCCTGTGACTTTTCGAGCCGCTCGCGCCACGAGAGTCCGTCAGTAGAGCCGCCACCGTCCTCTTTCTCGATCAACGCCTGGGATCGCAGTATCTCGGTCGAAGGGCTCATCGAATGACCGCGCTCGAAAGCATAAACGAAGTCCGTCAGCTCGAATTGTCCGTATTCGATATCGCAATCTAAACCAAATAGTTCCGTCTCCTGACGGTCGCGCTCTGCGTCTGTTGAACGAACGTACGTCGACATCTGTGCGAACGTCCGATAGGAACGTTGTCCTCCCTTGGCTACCGAGCACTCAACTGACGAGATGCCGTGGATTTGTGTGGTCGTGAGGTCGGAGTCGCAATGTGGACAGATAGTCTCATCAGGATCGAAGCTCCGGAACCGTCGATCACACTCCTCGTTGTCACAGACTGCGACGTCAGTGAGCGGTTTCTGCGTTCCCCGGATGTCATCGACGATGTATTCTGTTCCGTGTAGCGACACCATCCCCCCGAGCTCGTTCTCTTCTCCGGGATACATGTCGTACAGTCGACCGCTCCCTTCGAAAGAGATCTCTTCCCGCTGACCGCTGAATTGAACGGGGAAGTTCTGACCGAAACTTCGGTAATTGGCGAGATACCCGAGCTTACTCAGCCACTGATCGAGACGTGACGTGTTGCTTGTGAGATCTCGGTTCGTCGCCGCGCCTGTGGACATCCCGCGGAGCCGCGAAAACGTCTGGTCAACACGCCGTGATAGGGAGAGCGGGCCGTCACCGAAGAAAACCTCTTCGTACACCTCGACTCCACGTTGGCCAAAAATACCCGAGAGATATTCTCGTAGGACATCGTCCATCTCCTCTTGAATGAACTCTTGGAGGATCTGTAGTTTTGTCCTCAACAGAGGTGACAAACTTCTCCAAATTCTCAAGCTCCGGCTCCGAGAGCCGATAGGTCAACTCAAACACTTGGTCTTCGTGCGGATTTCGAGCAAGGTATGCGAATACCTCTGTGACGACGTGTCCCGCGAGTACCTCGTCGAAGTCCTCCGGATCAGGAATCCGGACGGGTTCAAATTCTCCGAGATAACTATCCAAATTGGCGTAGTAGTGGCCGTCGACTGGGTGTTGTCCACGGATCACCGTCATCACGAGTGACGAACTACCTCGGGTCCGACCAGTTCGCCCGGACCGTTGGACGTAGTTCGTGAGCGTCGGTGGAACGCCGACTTGTGCGACCGTATCGAGGCTCCCGATATCGACCCCGAGCTCCATCGTCGGCGTTGAACTGACTACGTTCACCTCTGGCGGATCCTTGCGGAATCCTTCTTCGATAGCACCACGGATTGCTGGCGAGATGTTCCCTTTGTGTATGCCGACCGTGACGAACTCTGGCTCCTCTCCCCCCTGAATCGGTTCGGTCACGTCGTGGGCCCAATGGTCAATAGCGTAGTCCCATCCGGACTCGACATCGGCGTATCCGGGATTCGCCACGAATTCTCCCTCATCTGTTCGAGAGAACCGAGAATACGTCTCTATCGGTTTTCCACACTCCAAGCAGGTATCGAGGGCGTCACCCGATTCCGTAGTGGGGAACGACGCGTAACACTCCGTACAGAACGCCGCGTCGGGAATCAAAACGAGATTCGACTCGTCCTCTCGAACGTTCCGAGTGAACACTCCGCTCTCCGCCGGCGGTTCGACCAACCCGCTTTGTTCGAGGGAATCCCTTGCCTCATCGAAGTAGTTCCCCACTTTGGCACGCTTCTCGTCATCTGTAATATTGGCTCGATCGACTCCCCGCTTGAGGGATTCGTGACTGGCGACAGAGACGATTCCACTCTCAAGAAACTGACTTAGGACGTCGTTGAGGACGTTATCGATCCGGGCACGGCTGGTTTCGAGATCGCTGTCGAGTCGGTCGAGGATCTTCTCCCGAGACAGTCCGTCGATCTTTACGCCGGCGTATTGGAACGAGGCGTCGCCGAGCACGAACCGCTTGTAGAGTGCGTGTGCGATTGTGAGGTCAGTTGGGTCATCGAACCCCATGACGGCGTCAGCGGTCACAAGCGCGCTATCGAGTAGCGCATCGCAGTTGGAGAGATATGCGTGAGCTTCGATATCCTCCCTCAACGGGACGAGGAAGTTGTAAGCTTCCGCGTCCTCGTCGAGATTCTCCTGAACTAGCGGCTCCCAGTACTCCTCGCGGAGGGTATCAGCAACCGATTTGAAAAGCTCGTACTGGTCGGCTTCACCACCAGCCTCTAGTAACTCTTGGAGGTAGACCGTCTGGGCCATCAGTCCATACTCGGTTCCAATGATTTCTTCGCCCACGCTCTCAGCAGCGCTGTGCGAGTCCGAGAAAACGAGCGTCTTATTGGACGGTGCAACACGGCATACCTCCGATAACATATATGAGAGAAGCGAAGACGTGGGAACACCGATATCAGTTAATCGGGGCGATCCTCCGCATCCTGGGCAACCACCAGTACCATCACCGCGTATCGATGCGAACGTTTTCTCTTCTTCCTCATTGTCGACCGCGACGTACGGTTCGTGACATGTCCCTTTGCGACAGAACTGTACCTCGGGGATTGGTGCGGCACCGCATTTACGACACCGGTTGTCTCTTGAGAGTGCCCCGCACTCACGGCACCAGTGGACCCGGTGTGGTGGCTTGAGGAATACGTGGTATTTCTCAGTGACAATTCCTGCGAGTCGACCGAAGGCCATGATCGTATCGAGAACGCCTTCCGGGTCTGAAGCCCCTTCGCGCTCCACCTCCGCGACGAGGCCCTCGTAGGAGCGGAATCCTACTTCACCCGTTGTATCCCGGTCGAACCACTCGGTGAAGGCAGCCACTTCGGGGAGTTCTTCAAGCACAAAATCAAGCCATCCACTCGCAAATCCACCGGAATCGATGGCGGCCTCAACGAGAGCGTCTCTACCCTCCTCCGTTCGCACGGTTTCGCCAACATCAGCAATGTCGTTGGTTTCAGTATATTCGGCTGCTGCGTCGTAAAGTGGTTGGAACGCCCACCCCGGGGCTGAGGATGAAGGTTCGATAGAGTCCTGGGCCAGTAACCCGACCTCTCTGAGCGATTCAACCGCGCTCTGTAGACCATGCTCGGCGATAAATCTATCTGGGTCGGCTACTCCGATTCGGGCGACTGCGAGCACTGCCACGATCTCGTCGAGACTGCTCCCCGGGAGTCGGCCGAAATCGGGAGTAGTTTGAGGGCGGAACTTTCGGCCGGTGAACTCAACGCTGTTGATTGAATCCTCATCGCTACCGGTAAGCGAGGCGGCGAGTTCCGTGGGATTGTCTACTGTCGCGGACACCATCGTAACTTGCGGATCGTTGTCCGCATAGAACTCTTTTAGACGCCGCGAGAGCATTGAAATCGCTGCCCCTTGAATTCCGCTCCACACGTGGGCTTCGTCAAAAACGATATGCTCTAGCGGCTGCTGGCTTGGCTGGTCTCCGAGAATATTTCTTGTCTCCTCCTTATCATTGACGAACATGTAATCCAATGCTTCTGGATTCGTGAGGAGGATATCCACTCCCTGCCGGATAGAATCACGAGTTACCTTAATCCACGAGTAGGAGTTATCTGCCGTTCCGACCGCGGAATCGCTCAGTATCCGCAGTTTCTCGTCCGGATTTTGTGGGTCTATTAGTCCGCGCACGTACGTCCCCTCCTCCATCTCGAAGTCCCGACTTCCGACACGAGCCGGCGTATCGGAGTCCCAGATGCCGATTGTGATTCGATCCTCCGGAGCCCGGTTCCGGTTGATGTGATCGAGGTATGTGATGAAACGGTTGAACTGGTCGGAGCCCAGCGTCTTCATGGGATAGAGGATCGCCGCCTTCAGTCCGGGTTTGTCGACGGAAAGGCAGGTGTTCAGGATAGGAAGGAAGAACGATTCGGTCTTGCCGGATGCGGTCGGGACCGCGAGAACATTGTCACCGGGCTCGATTTCTATCGCTTTGATCGTCTCCGCTTGGTGTTGGTAAAGTTGACCGTCAGGATCGCCGCCGAACACTTCTCGCCGAATAGCATCCACAATGTCGTCGTGGTAATCAAGATTGTCGAGAAACTCGGCAGCAGTCTGACTGTGGAACGCAGGTGCGTCGACGAATTCGACAAAAGGACCCTTACGCTCGATTGTCTGATCAGAAACAAACGACTGAGCCCCCTCCACTCCATCGACATCGTTGAGCTTGGTCATGGCACGGTTCCACCAAGTGATCTCGGCCGCTCTATCGGTGGCAGCGTTGAGTCTGTCTTGTGGTGAGTTCATTTTATGTAGTATCTGATCTTACCTTTGATTTCACTCACTTGACAACAATAAGAAGGCAAAGATATCGGGTCGTCTCGGTGTCGGACCCGGATCGCTAGATTTGACGATCGGTTTGTCAACGTTATCTCACGATTTACGCGACGCTAATGTAAAGTCACGGGGTCAAAAAATCACTATAGATACTGACGCATCGGTAACAGTTTGCTGAAAACCACACCGAAAAGCCGTAATGACCCATTGGTTTCTACAGAAACCACCTCCTTCCTCTTTTTTGTGGTCCATGTTCATAATTAACCGAAAGTTCAGTCCACAGCTATTCGAACCGATGCCGGAAGATTGAACTGGATATCCGAACCACACGTGGTATCTCACTCGATGAAATATTTTGATTCGAATTCGGATCGATCACGCGTTGACGATGATGTAGAACCTCTCGTTCACGGGATTCTCGAAAACACGCAGATATTCGGACCAGATACAGAGAACCCTCCACGCGTCACCTCCGCGCTCAAATACGTTCAGGAGCCACAGAAGCGCCGAAGCCCGGGAGAATACGGCGGCGATGACGAGTTCATCGAGAACATTATCGACATTTTTGGATTTGAACCCCTAAACTTCCAACAGACGAGCTGGAACATCGTCCGCGACCTCAACGAACGACGACGGGGAGGAGATTCGCAAGGTGCAATATTCTCTGCACCAACCGGATTCGGAAAAACAGAAGCGTTCCTCGGTCCGCTGTATCAGTTATTACAGGACGACGATCTCGATCGGGTAGCTCTGGTATACCCCAGTAAAGCGTTGTTACAGGACCAATTAGGCCGTGTCCTCGAACACCTCCACACGATCAAAACGACAACCGATGAACAGCTGTTGGTCGGCGTTTGGTCAGGAGATACAGCATACAAGCCCGAGGACGTTTCCACGGAAGACGCACTGTTCGAAGGAGCCGGTCAGCGAAAGCGGTTCAGACTTGCCAACTGTTGGTGCGGTGATCACCAAGATCCGCACGCATTTCATTACGAAGGGGGTGGCAGTCACTACGACCTCGTCTGTGAACACGACGAAGCGCACCGATTTGGCGATCGAGAAGTTGTCCTGAACAGAGAGGACATCAGACGTAGTGACGGACCGGATATCGTCCTTACGACACTCGAATCGCTAGAGCTGTTCGGATTGAAACCGAACTACAGCCTCATTGACGAAATAGATGCCATCGTCTTCGACGAAGTACACCTTTATACCGGAATTCGTGGCGCACACGCAGCGAACATTATCGAGAACATCGAGGAGATTACGGATCACTCAACGCTCTGGCTTGGAGCGAGTGCGACCGTCGACGACGCCGAGCAGTTTGCAGCCAAGATTTTCCCGATTCCGGACGGTCGGATTAGGGCTGTTTCTCCACCCGATGAAGACTTTGCTACCGATCACAACGATAAGGAGCATTACTTCTTCCTGAAGGCAACGGAAGACGGGCCCGGTGTCTCGTCTATGTTCATCCAACAGATCATGCTTCTTGGTCACGCAATGCTCCAACAGGAGGGTGAACCACGCGGAAAAGTCCTCTCGTTCATCGATAGTATCAGTCAGGTCAATCAGAAGCGCTCGCAGCTAGAAGATGCGGACCAACAACGCGACCTGTGGCGGTACCACACGGACATCGATGAACCAGGTGACTGGCGCGAAGTTGCTAACGGGATGGACCGAGAATTTGTGGATGGACCTCTGAATTTCTCGTCCGTCTTTTCCGACGTTGGGTTCGATGCCTCAGTCGTACAAAGCGACGTGCTCCTGTCGACGAACTTCCTTGAGGTCGGTATCGACGTCGGGGATATTTCGATCGTTACGCAGTACCGGACGCCGTGGAACCTCTCATCGTTCGTTCAGCGCGTCGGGCGTGCTGCCCGTGAGTCGGGAACCGACTCGTTCATCTTCGTCTTCCTATCTGATCTCACGAGCGACGCGAACATGTTTTACCGAGCTGATCGGTTCCTCGGCTCCGAGATCAGGACACCACTGAAGTCTGACAATGAAGTGATTGATTGGATTCACGACCGATATCGTGAGTTCTACGAGGTCTCATCACGCGTCCGTGACCGCCACCACTACTCCACGAGCCAAGAAAAGACGGAGTTCCACAAGGAGTATCTAGTCGGTGAACTTGGCTGGGAATCATATCATAACCTGATCTCCGATCCCCAGATGGTACTGTCCCGTGAGCTTGGGATGACCGACTCATTCTCACCGTTGACAGGGCAGGAGCCGATTACACACGTATTGGCTAAAATCGAGAGCAGAGAGGCTGAAATACAGCGAAAACTAGGGGATCTCGGACTTGACGGTGACTCTTCCACCGGAAATACGGCGAGAGAGATGGTTGAAAGCGTCCGTGAGGACATACTGTCATACGTCCAAGAGCGAGTGGTCCTCGTGGAACAGTGTCGAGAACATGATGACCTACTTGTTGAGGAGTCAGTCCTCGACAGGTTGGAAGAAGTTCTCGTGCAGTCTAGAGACACCATTGCGGACGCGAATCCGGACCCGATGGCAGAGCTCGATCGCTTCCGTGACGTACTTCCTCTACTCTACGACTCTAAGGCAAGTGTCCTCAGAATAAAGAACGCCTACGACCGTGACGAGATCAGCCTCCCACGACTAAATTACGACGTCGGCGAGCTCGAGGACGCAGTCGAACGTGTTGCGGACGCGGCCGACGACGGGAGAGCAGGCGCGCTTGTCCGTGAGAGAAAACGGATTTACTACCTCAAACAATCACTTGAAGAGCTCTACGACTACCAGTCGATCCAATCCAATTTCCTCAGTCTCTACTATGTCAAGCATCTCCTCCGCGGTGCGTACTACTACGATCGCTTTCTTCAGGTTAACAATGATTCTCTCGGCGGTGAGGTATGGTATGTTCCCGAGAACTACTTCGATGATGCGGGGCAGTATTTCACCGTATTCCATGGAAAGAACGATACCGAGGGGAGCGACCAGTCAATTGATACGTTAGTACATTCGTATGCCCCCTTCAGAAGTGAATATAAACAAGAAGCCGGCCGTCTGCAAGCCTTCGTCCCCGAAACAGTAGTTGAAGACGACACAGTCCGGTTCGTTTTCGAAGACGTACCTGGCGAACGACGGGACGGCCTCATCATTCCCGACTCGATCAGACTCAACGAAGTCACTGATTTGAGCGGATCGAAGGCACTGAACATCGTCAGATACTGTCCGCAGTGTCTTCAGATTCTCGACCAGGATAGCTGCTTGCGCCATAACGACTCGGCCTACGGTAAGATCCATGCCAGCCCCGATGTCGAAACGGACGTTGTCCTCGGCGGTGATGCTGAATCGCGGGAGATTTCGACTCTCTCAGACGTTTCAGGCGAGATCAGACTCAGCGGTGCGTCCTTAGAGATTACGCCGGCGACGTATGCTCGCTCGGCGGACGAATACATCTTCACGGGCGGTGATCGAATAGAACGCTCCATCAAGGCTCCCGAACAGACACTTGGATTCGAACTAGACACGCGAGGTATTACGTTCGACGTGTCGGCGTACCTCGAACGCATTGACGACCCGGATGTCATCTCACGAGTCGATCGCTACAAGAATCGCTCTGAGATCGGACTACGGGAGATTGGTGTACACACGGCCGCCCACTTTTTCACCCAATTGGTTGCCGACGTGGCCGGGGTAACTCCGGGATTGTTGTTTTATGGCGTAGACTCGGAGGAGGAGGTTGTCTACGTCTTCGAGCGATCGCAGGGCGGACAGGGACTCGTGGACATGGTCTTCGAAGACTTTCAAGAAGACCCGGGAACTACACTCGAATCAGCGACTCGGATCACGTACGATCCGCAAGTGATCTGCGAACGACTCTGGGCAGACAATGATTTCATCGATAGGATCTCTACTTCCGATATCGATCGGGCGAAAATCAAGGAAATTGTCCGTACATCGGACGAGGTACCAGTGTTTGAACACGTCGTCGAGCAAGTCGTAGAAGAAGTACAGTCGTCTATCGATCGAGCACGTCAGCTCGTTCGTGAAGAGAACATATCCGTACGACGTGCGTGTACTGTGAAACACGTGGTCGCATCAGCTCGGATAGATGGTGATGACACGTATCCCGAGGGAGAGGTGAACAAGCACCTTACGGACTTCGACAATCACGACCGGGTGAAGGCGCTCTTCTTTTCGCCGAATATCGACGGCTGCGTTGAGAACCTCCAACTGTCGGAATGTATCTCGGGCCACGACCAGTCGGATACGCTTAGTTACGTCCTCTTAGAGGAACTCCGTGAAGAGCTGATTCAGCGGGTTGAACATGAAGACCTCGGTGATGAGCTATTTGACCGTGAAGTCCTACCGGGAGGTGAGTACGATGGGACGAGCATTTTCCTTACCCTCTAGCGGCCTCCGATATCTGCTCGGCCACGCACTCACATACAGTGAGCATGTCGTGATCTGCTCACCGTGGTTAAGCGATGTCGACGTACATCTCCCACTCACGAAGGATGTCAACGAACGCAGAATGAAGTTGACTGCTGCGATTAGAGCGTTGAACACCCAACTCGATGTCTACGTCCGGCCTGACGAATCGAGTAACGACTACGCACTCTCTCGACTCACGGATATTGAGAACGTCAACGTTCACCAGATTAGCGACCTCCATGCGAAAGCAGTAGTCACCGAGAAGTACGTCTACGTCGGATCTGCGAATATCACTCGAGGGGGGCTACTGACCAATCTAGAGCTCTGCGAGGTTCTTGAAAACGACTACGGAAACGTAGAGACGTACCTCACAAAGGAGTTGGATCTAGGCAATTAACTCCGTCTGGGGGAATTGATCGGCTATTTATTACTACACAGCAGAAACCTGGTGTTATGAATCACAGCGCTCGTAGGGGAGAGAAATCAGAATTAGCGGTTGCCTCGGAGTTGGTGACACAAGCACAAATTGAGAATTTCATCATAGGCACATTCAACACATACCCTAGCTAAGCCGGCCGTTCGACGAATTCTGTGACAGCGTAGAACGGAAGCGTATCAATCAGCGCGACAAGCAGCTTCACGATGTACTGCCCAGCGACGATTGAGACAAGCGCCCAGCCCCACGTTGGCTCCCCACCAAGCCCGAGTGCGGGAAAGATGGCGAAGCCGAGCGTGATGAACACGACCGTGTCCACGCCCTGACTAATTGCAGTGGAACCGCAGTTCCGGAGCCAACGATGACGACCGCCGGTGCGAGTCTTCAGATTGGCGAAGAGTCGGACATCGAGATGCTGGGCTAACGCGAGCGCGACGACTGAGGCGAGGATGATCGATGCGGAACCGCCAAGCGTCGATACGAACGCGTCTTGCCCGCCGTAGAACGGGGCAGAGGGCATCCAAATTGCGAGGAAGACGAGCGCATACGCGATGACGAGCGTGACGACGGTTCCGTTGACCACGGTCGCGGCGTACTCTTTCCCGTGGTACTCGACGAGCAGGTCTGAAGCGAGGTACGCCACGCCGAAGGCGACGAAACCGGCGGGGACGGCGACGCCCCCAAGCCCGGGGAGCTCGATCCACGTCAGTTTCGCGGCGAGGACGTTTGCGAGAACGATCGAGCCGGCGAACACGGCAGTGAAGATCGCGCGAGTATCCTCAGTCTCCATCAGCTGCCACCCCGTATGGGCGTACAGTTCTCTGTGGTGCGGTGTTGCGGGTCGAACTGGGGAGATACCGATGCGCAACGAGTTCGTAAATAGACGTTGAAGGGGTGTGAATCGGGCTGCTGTTCCATCGATGAAGTAACGAAACTCAATGTTTATATATTCCCCGAATATTCTTCGAGTATGTCCCGAAGTATATCGAGAGACGAATCCGAGTCAGAGGTCCTTCGTGAGGCCGGGCAACGAACCCTCCACATCGGAGAGGACAACCCCATCCGGATTAGCTCGGGCCACCGCATCCTCCACCACGACGGGAAGTGCTCGCGGCCACACGGCCACAACTACAAAATCACCGTCGAAGTGACCGGCGAGCTCACCGAGGAGGGATGGGTCGTCGACAAAGGCGACGTCACAGACGTCATCGACGCGTGGGACCA
>Ga0065698_100478_pt1 | contig 26579 bp, 26 predicted proteins | sample AntLakMe24m_30um_FD_59087 | JGI IMG/M metagenome (GOLD analysis project Ga0065698, IMG submission 59087) | Hypersaline microbial communities from Antarctic Deep Lake - 24m 3.0um v2 (version 3) | ecosystem: Environmental > Aquatic > Non-marine Saline and Alkaline > Hypersaline | place: Deep Lake... | reverse complement strand
AGATACCCGCACTGGGCAGGATTCAGTGACCGTACGAGTCCTTGCGGATTTGCGGTCACCTGTGTTGTTATTAGACAGTCGGAGCGCCCGAGTCACTGCGACCTGCTCCGTCGAGAGCAGGCATCCCTTCTTCCGAAGGTACGGGACTAACTTGCCGAATTCCCTAACGTCGGTTCTCCCGACAGGCCTTGGCTTGCGCTGCCAGAGCACCTGTGTCGGATCTTGGTACGGACATCGTGCTTGTCTTTTCACGGGCCCTATGTACGGCTGACTTGCGCTATCTCGCGTTTCGCTCGCTTCGTGCCGTGACGGCTTCCACGAGTTTCCACGATTNGACCGGGCGAAAGCCCGGCTCAGCGTTCCACACGGCGTCGACGTTTACTGCACGATGGCACTGGAATCTTAACCAGTTTCCCGTTGATGCAGTCGAGTTACGGTGCATCTTAGGACCGGCTGACCCTCGGCTGAGTGGCAGTGCCGAGGAACCCTTGCTCTTCAGGCCGTCGAGGTTCTCACCCGACTATCGCTGCTACTGTGACCAGGATTGTCGTTTCTGAACGGTCCACACGAGTTCTCACCCGTGCTTCCATCCGAACAGAACGCCAACCTACGCGGTTGCCCCTGTCAAGGGCACGGCCAGGTCTCGGTGGTAGATTTGAGCCCCGATCATTTTGGGCGCCTCAAACCTCGGCCGGTAAGCTGTTACGCTTTTCTTAGAGGGTAGCTGCTTCTAAGCTCACCTCCCGGCTGTTTAGGGCTTGAGACCACCTTCGAATCGCACTTAATCTACACTTTGGGACCTTAACCCGGCTCTGGGTTGTTCCCCTCACGGTACACAGGCTTACCCCGCGCACCGGACTCCCATCGTCTACAACGCCTGCGGGTTTGGAGTTCGACAGGATGGCCGACTCCTCTCGGAGGCGGGTCATCCAATCGGTAGCTCTACCCCGCGGGCTATCTCGGATGAGGTCATGCTTCGACATGTTTCGGTTGGAACCAGCTGTTGCCAGGCTCGATGGGCCTTTCACCCCTATGCACAGATCACGAGAGGATATTGTAGAATACCAACTCTAACGGGCCTCCACGTGGCTTTCGCCACGCTTCACCCTGCCTGTGTATAGATCGCCTGGTTTCGGGTCGCACCCAATTGACTCCCCGCGCTTGAACACGGTGGCCCTCGCACGAATGTGCTGCGGCCGTATCGGTTTCCCTACGCCTTCCCCGGTTCACGGGTTAGACTCGCCAATCAAGTGCACTCCCTGGGTCGTTTTTCAAAACGCACGACACGACGCCGGCTCGACTCTCTTCCTACTGGAGGATCGCTCCTCGGTCGTTTTGAGAATCGCCTTGTACGCCCTGTCGCTCGATCGCCAACTGATTTCAGGCCCTATTGCACCGCCCTTCTCGGGGTGCTTTTCAGCGTTCGCTCACGCTACTTGTTCGCTATCGGTCTCGAGGAGTGTTTAGCCTTCTCAGGGGATGCCTGAGTCGTTCACAGAGGATATCCGACCCCTGCTACTCTGGTATTGACGCCTTCTGTACTGCCTCATCTTACGGGGTTGTCACCCTGTCTCACGCTCCATTCCAGGAGACTTCAGATGAAATGTCGAGAATTGATTGTCAACCCGAACACCACATTGGTCCGAAGACCTTCGGTTTGGGCTGTGTCGCGTTCACTCGCGGTTACTGACGACATCGCTATTGCGTTCTTTTCCTTCCCTTACTGAGATGTTTCAATTCAGGGAGTTCCCTATTGCGCGTGGCAATTGTAAACGGATTCCGATTCGGATATCTCATGTTCTTCCCCTCCATGCGGGTCCCATGAGCTTTTCGCAGCTTGGCACGTCCTTCATCGGCTCTCGAGCCGAGCCATTCACCAGCTGGCACAGTAGCCAGTAGTGTGTCAGTCGATTCAATAAAGAACCGCTGACGGTGTCAAGTGACTAAATGTCACCCGACTGTATATGGTTCACTGACGTTCCACGAACTCGTATGAGTTCAGTGGACGTCTGGATCGCACGTATACACGGTCGTCATTGGATCACGTCCAGGCAGGAGCGTGTCCNTCGAACCCTTCCCATCCGCGGTTTCCCGNGATGGTGCATCGGTCGTCGTCTACTCNATCCGAGTCGCGTCTNCCACTTAAGGGGACGGATTCGGACCGAGGCTGACATGGACTCACTGGGATTCGAACCCAGGGCATCCTCCTTGCAAAGGAGGCACTCTACCGCTGAGCTATGAGCCCACCTTCCCACGCGGGAAGGATGTATCTCCGTTTGTGTGAACCGTGGTAGTTCGTCGGTGTCCAGGCCGGCGGATAGTCGGACACAGACCATGCATGAATAGTGACCGTCTGGTGACGGTCGAAAGGTGAGCTCGCCCAGAAGGCGAGTCTCGGGTCGGTGGAGGTGATCCAGCCGCAGATTCCCCTACGGCTACCTTGTTACGACTTAAGCCCCCTTGCGAAGCCCAGATTCGACTCGTGTAACGAGCCTCATCCGGACCTCACTCGGGTGCTTTGACGGGCGGTGTGTGCAAGGAGCAGGGACGTATTCACCGCGCGCTTATGACACGCGATTACTACCGAATCCAGCTTCATGTGGGCGAGTTGCAGCCCACAATCCGAACTACGATCGAGTTTCTGAGATTACCGTCTCCTTTCGGAGTTGGAACCCTTTGTCTCGACCATTGTAGCCCGCGTGTTGCCCAGCGCATTCGGGGCATACTGACCTACCGTTGCCCGTTCCTTCCTCCGTGTTGGCCACGGCGGTCTCCCTACTGTCCCCAGCCACTTCGCAGTGCTGCTGGCAAGTAAGGATGCGGGTCTCGCTCGTTGCCTGACTTAACAGGACGCCTCACGGTACGAGCTGACGGCGGCCATGCACCTCCTCTCTGAAACTCGGATAAGGTCATCAACCTGATCGTCATTATTACAGTCGACGCTGGTGAGATGTCCGGCGTTGAGTCCAATTAAACCGCAGGCTCCTCCGGTTGTAGTGCTCCCCCGCCAATTCCTTTAAGTTTCATCCTTGCGGACGTACTTCCCAGGCGGTCTGTTTAGCGGCTTCCCTACGGCACAGCACCCACTCGTAGTGGGAGCCACACCTAACAGACATTGTTTACGGCCAGGACTACCCGGGTATCTAATCCGGTTCGAGACCCTGGCTTTCGTCCCTCACTGTCGGATCCGTCCTCGCGACGTGCTTTCGCCATCGGNGGTCCGTCCAGGATTACAGGATTTCACTCCTACCCCGGACGTACCCGTCGCGCCTTCCGGTCCCAAGCCACGCAGTTTCTACCGGACGCCCACCCGTTGAGCGGGTGGATTTTCCGATAGACTTGCGCGGCCAGCTACGGACGCTTTAGGCCCAATAAGATCGGCCATCACTCGGGCTGCCGGTATTACCGCGGCGGCTGGCACCGGTCTTGCCCAGCCCTTATTCGTACACCTCCCTACGGTGTACAAAAGCGTAGGCTCTATGCCTACGCACTTGGGATTCCCTTATCGCACTGGCGTGCAGTGTAAAGGTTTCGCGCCTGCTGCGCCCCGTAGGGCCCGGAATCTTGTCTCAGATTCCGTCTCCAGGTTCTCACTCTCATGACCCGTACCGATTATTGGCACGGTGGGCCGTTACCCCACCGTCTACCTAATCGGCCGCAGCCACATCCTTCGGCGCCGGAGCTTTTGGCACAATCCTCATTCCAGGTGGATTGTGGTATGCACTATTAACCTCAGTTTCCCGAGGGTATCGTGCTCCGAAGGGTAGTTTGGCCACGTGTTACTGAGCTATTCGCCACGAGTCTGAACTCGTGCGACTAGCATGGCTAAATCGAATCCCAATAGCAATGGCCTCCGGCAGGATCAACCGGAATGTATAACCTCCGAGCCTGATTCCCGGCTCAGAGGGGTGTTGGCGGGTTTTGACTTGCGATAAGTCAAAACACCATTGCATGGTCTATGTGGTGTCCGGTNCACCCAGCGACCTGGATGACACCGAACTACCACGGCTCACATCAGATTTCCTCTTACGCCGGAGCGCAGGGGGCGAAATCCTCATCTTCGCGGATCTGATTGTACCCTCCGATGGGCTATAAACCCATCGAAGCGTTTCAGATCCAGCGAAACCGGACCGGGTTGAACGGCCCGAGTTCGCAGGTGCGTTCTTCGCATTAGTCACGATGGCCGGGTTGTATTTAACCCCGTCGAACCATCGGAGCTTCGTCATGCGGTTTCATGACGTGGGAGTGTGAACGAGCGGATAGCTATGTGGATAGGGGCGACAAAAAACGCATCTGGCCTCGAAGGCTACTCGTCGTCGATGTACTCGATCCCCTGTTTCGAGACGTTCGCCTTCGTGATATCGTCGAGATCGTTGAGCCAAAACTCGTCGGCGGCGTCGTCGACCTCGGGGGCGCTGTCCTTCCAAGCCCAACCCTCGTACTCATGAACCTTCTGGGTCCCCTTCTCGCGGAGGCGGAGCGTGATCCGCTCTGCCTCTTCCTCCGAGGGGGCGGGCTCAAGCGTACGGGCAGCCTTGAGCGCGGCCTGGCGGGGCATATTACCGGAGAACTCACTCGGTTCCGATCCGTCTTCCTCTCGAAGGGCAAAGTTTCGCTTACCGTCTTCACGTACCATGGTTTATCCTCCATGCGAACCCAACACACAGTCTGTAATAAATATATCGGGCAAATGAAAGCTGATCTGCAAAACATTTATATATTAACTCCGTACGGGCTAGCGGTTTCGAGTGATTTACGAGCCAATATGGGAGTCGGTCGACGGTCGGAGGACAGATCGCCCGTTCGAGATGAAGCGTTGATCGGTCGGAGCGTTGCACGAACAGCGTCGACAGAACAGGCGAGATCGCTCCTGTGCGGGTAAACAACACTTATGTGTCTGCTATGGCGAAGTTTGACCAGTACAACCGCGATGGTCCGTAAAAAGAAGCTCAGCCCCAGTGGCGCCAAGGACGACGAGGGGGAGTACCACAACGTCCACGTGAACCTCCACGAGGACGAGCTTGCCGTCGCCGGAATGGATATCGGCGACGAAGTGTTCGTTCGGGTCCGAGACGGAAAGATAATCATTCAGAAGGCCGATTCCAGCCCGGAAGATCTTGAACACGACTTCTGAACCAGCTCGTATTTTTCCATAGTACTCACTTTTAAAGGCCGGACTGGGACACCGAGTTAGTCGAGGTGTGCGCGAGCTACCCTTGCGACGGCGGTCGGCGGATTGATGCCCGTGCGTGACGAGACCGAAACGATGGGCGCGTACGATCTCTTGAAGCCGGCACTGTTCGGACTTCCCCCGGAGACGGCACACGGGCTGACACACCGACTGTTACGTGCGGTGCAAACCACACCGGTGACTGAACACCTCCACAGCCGGTTCTCCGTGAACGATCCTCGTCTGCGCGTTGAGGCATTCGGGAACGAGTTTCCCAATCCCGTGGGCGTCGCGGCCGGCTTCGACAAGAATGCTGAGGTCCCGCGCGGCCTCGCAGCGCTGGGGTTCGGTCACGTCGAGGTCGGCGGCGTCACCGCTGAGCAACAGCCGGGGAATCCGCGACCGCGACTGTTTCGGCTGCGCGAGGACGAAGCTCTCATAAACCGGATGGGGTTCAACAACGAGGGTGCCGACATCGTCGGCGAACGGCTCGATCGGGAGCCGCTGCCGGAGATTCCGGTTGGAATCAACATCGGGAAGTCGAAGTCGACACCCCTCGCCGAGGCCCCCGAGGACTATCTATATACCTACGAGCGCGTGGCGGACGCCGGCGACTACTTCGTTGTTAACGTCTCCAGCCCGAACACGCCCGGTCTCCGCGAACTGCAGAACCGCGCGGCGTTAGAGGAGATACTTGGCACTCTTACGGACGCGGGCGCCGATCCTCTCCTTGTAAAAACTCTCCCCGGACCTCCCGGAGCCAGCAGTCGAGGACGCGCTCGGAGTCGTCGACGATCTCGGTCTCGACGGCGTCATCGCAACCAACACCACGACATCGCGTCCGAACTCTCTAAAAAAGTCCCCAGCAGGCTGAGCGCGGTGGACTCTCGGGGAAGCCGATAGAGCCGATCGCCACGGAGCGGGTCCGGTTCGTTGCCGAGCGCACCGACGTTCCGGTGATCGGGGTCGGCGGAATCTCGGACGCGAAGGGTGCCTACGAGAAGATACGGGCGGGCGCGTCCCTCATCCAGTTGTACACAGGGCTCGTCTACGAGGGGCCGGGCCTCGCACGCGACATCAACGGGGGGGTCCTCGATCTCCTCGATCGGGACGGCTTCGACTCGGTCGAGGCCGCTGTCGGCGCGGATCTATAGCCGGACCGCGCAGGGAGGTTCTACGCCTCGTTACGGACGATAACGACCACGTCGTCCGCCTCTAACAGCTCGCCGTCGCCCTGGTACTGTCGCTCCTCCTCGATCGCGAACTCCTCCTCGACAAGCGTAACACCCGTAACGTGGAGCTCCTCGCCGTCGATCTCGTACTCCTCTTTCGCGAGCGCCGCCTCGATGTCCCCGACCTGATCACCGTACTTCGGCCCAACGGTGGCGTAGTCGAGGTCGATCCCGGTGATCACCGTCTCGACCGGGGCGTCCTCATCGGGATGGACGGTAAGGTCCGCAACATGCATCACGCCCGTGATGTCCTCCTCAAACCCGCGGACATCGGCGTACACCTCGACGGCATCGAGCTCGGCGTTCAGCGGGAGCTGGTTCTTGCTCTTGTACTTTCGGAGGGCACCGACGACTGCCGTGGCGGCCGCACCAGCCTCGTGGTCTGCCTCCAGACCGAGCGGCTCGGGCCAGTCGGCGAGGTGGATCGAGTCGCGCGCGCCGTCGGCGACGGCGGCGTCGACCGCGTCGGGGTCGCTCGCTCCATCGGCGTACATGTCGTGCCAGAGCTCTTCGGTAACGTGCGCGAGCAGCGGGGCAAACAACTTCAGGAACCGCCGGTGTGCCGTCCGGAGCGTGTACGCCGCGGCGTCGTCCTCGCGCTGTTTGACGATCTCGAGGTAGTCGTCACAGAACGTGTTCCAGAAGAAGCTCCGGAGTTCGTCGCGGGCCTTCGAGAACGCGCGATCCTCGAAGAGCCCAGTGAGTCGCTCGATTCGGTCGTCGAGCTCGGCGAGCAGCCAGCGGTCGAGCTCTCGGAGGTCTTCGTCGGCCGGCGTATCCGGGTACGGCTCCGGCGCCAGCGACTCGACGAGCTTAGAGGCGTTCCACAGCTTGCGGATCAGCTTCTCGCCCGCGCGGAGGTCCTTCTCTTTGAACGGGAAGTCGTCGCCGACGGCGGTCCCGGCGGCCCAGTAGCGCGTGGCGTCGACCGGGAACTCCGCCAGCACCGCCTCCGGCTCGACGACGTTACCGACGGACTTCGACATCTTCTCCCGATTCTCGTCGAGGACGTGGCCGTTGATCATCGTCTCCTCGAACGGAACCTCACCGGTGTGCTCGTAGCACTTCACCAGCGTGTGGAACAGCCAGAAGCTGATGATATCGTGGCCCTGTGGTCGGAGGTCGAATTGGTACAGTTCGGGGTGTTCCATGGTGAACTCCCCGGCGTCCTCGTCCCAGTCCCAGCCGGCGTTGATGAGCGGGGTCAGGCTGGAGGTGGCCCACGTGTCGAGCACGTCGTCTTCAGGTTCGAACTCGTCGTGGCCGCACTCGGGACAGGCGTCGACCGGCGGGTCGTCCGAGAGGGGGTCGACGGGCAGGTCGGCCTTCTCGGCGACGACGATCTCCCCGCAGTCCTCGCAGTACCACACCGGGAACGGGATGCCCGAGGAGCGCTGACGAGAGATGAGCCAGTCCCACTGGAGCCCCTCGACCCAGTGCTCGTACCGGGTGAACATCTTCTCCGGAGACCACTCCATCTCCCGGCCGATCTCGAGGTACTCGTCGGTCTTGTCGAGCATCTCGACGTACCACTGCTCGGTGACGAGGAACTCGACGCTCGTCCCGCAGCGCTCGTGAACGTTGACGGTGTGGGTGATATCGCGGCGGTCCAGCAGCGCGCCCGCCCCGTCGAGGTCTTCGACGATAGCCTCGCGGGCCTCGTCTGCGTGCATCCCTTCGTACCCCTCGGCGACGTCGGTCATATGTCCGGACTCGTCGATAGCGACCCGGAGGTTCAGGTCGTGGACCTGGTACCACTCGATATCGTTCTGGTCGCCGAACGTACAGCACATCACGATGCCGGAACCCGTCTCCATGTCGACGCGCTCGTCGGCGATGATCGGCACCTCGTGGCCGAACAGCGGGACCTCGGCGGACTCACCGACGAGGTTCTGGTTCTCGTCGTCGTCGGGGTGGACGAAGACGGCAACGCACGCGGGGAGAAGTTCGGGGCGCGTCGTCGAGATGACGAACTCCTCGGCGCCGTCATCGGTTGCGTCGCCTCCGACCACGGGGAAGGCGATATCGTGGAAGTGGCTGGCCTGCTCGTCGTCCTCGGTCTCGACCTGCGAGATGGCGGTCTCGCACTCGGGACACCAGATCGCGGGCGCCTTCTCGCGGTACTCGCGACCCTGATCGTACAGGTCGAGGAACGACAGCTGGGAGATGCGCTGGACGCGCGGCTCGATCGTCTGGTAAGTGTGGTCCCAGTCGACTGAGACGCCGAGCGACTGGACGTTCTCGGTGAACTGCGCCTCGTACTCGGCACAGACCTCCCGACATTTCGCCTGGAACTCCCGGCGTTCGAAGTCCTGGTGGCGGATATCGAGTTCGTCCTCGGTGAGCCGCTCGGAGGCGATACCGTTGTCGTCGTAGCCGAACGGGAAGAACGTCTCTCCACCGTTCATGCGCTCGAATCGGGCGACGAAGTCCTGGAGGGTAAAGCCGTACAGGTGGCCCATGTGGAGGCTCCCCGATACCGTCGGCGGGGGCGTGTCGATGGAGAAGACCGTGTTCGGATCGACCGGGTCGTCGTCGGGGTAGGCGTACGTCTCCTCGTCGACCCATCGCCGCTGCCACCGCGGCTCGACGGTGTCTGGGTCGTACTCACCACTGGGCATTTCACACTCACGTTCCGCCGGTTCCCCCTTAACGGCCTCGGTTGTGTGGGGCAGGATTGCGCGATCAGCTACGGTCGGGTACCGTCAGACCCGATCGTCGAGGTCGTGTTCGGCGGCCATCTTCGACGCCTCCGTTGCGAAGCGCTCGATCTCGTCGGCCGGGCTCTCGCCGAGCGCATTCTCCTCGACCTCGCGGCCGGCGGTGACCCCGTCGCCCGTGACGAGTCGCTGTTCGGCCAGTTCCTTCGTGTGCATCCGCTCGCCGTCCTCCGTGGCGTAGGTGAGCCGCACGAGCCCCTTCGAGTCGAACTGCCGATCGACGAGCCAGACCGTAGTCATACGCGGCGATCCGTGCCTGCGACGCTTAAAAAGGACGGTCGCGGCGGGCGCAGCGCTCAGCGACGGGGTTCGATCTCGACGATTGCGGTTGGCGCGTGCCTGCGAGCAGGCCATCGGCCCGCGAGCAGCACGCGCGAGGGACGCGGCGAACGCGAGCGGCGAAGCCGCGAGCCGTGAGCCGTGAGGGTGGGGCTTTGGAGGCGTTCACCACGCAGGATCCGATTGCGTATAACCGAGGCTGGGGCTTTGAGGATGGCCGAGTTTGGAACGATAACGTGCCGATAACCGTTTCGGCCCGCGACCGATCAGTCACGCGATTCGATCGGATTCCGGCACACCTCGTCGCCAGCGCTTTGTACCGCCTCGTCGAACCGAGAGGCATGCGCGTGAAGTTCGATCGTGACACCTGCGTCGGAATGTACCAGTGCGTCGCCGAGTGGGACGCCTTCGAGAAGAACCTGAACGACGGGAAAGCCGACCTACGGGGGAGTGAAGAGGAGGACGAGGACGTGTTCGTCGTCGAGGTGCCCGACGGCGAGGAGTTCGACGCGAAGTTCGCGGCGCGGGTCTGCCCGGTCGACGCCATCGAGGTCTACGACGACGACGGCGAGCAGGTGGTGTGAACGGCTTCAGATTTTGCTTATAAATAGCGGCTGGCAGAACGACTGCGACAAACATCTTCAAAGCCCCAGCCGCGACGGCTCGCGTGACTCGCTGCGCTCCTCGTCACTCGTTCCACTCGTTCCTGCGGTGCTTACGTCGTCAAGCGTCGCCCTCGCGACTGCCCCTTTGAGTCCAACCCGCCCGCGACCGCGCCTCTCACCTCCCCAGCCTCGTCGGTCACTCGTCGCTTCGCTCCGGGCGACCGACTCCCTCGCACCGTCGGTTCGCGGCTCAGAGAGCCCCGAATCGGGGCGCGCCAAAATGAATAATTAGCAAGAGTGTCAGTCTGACCCGCTTCCGTTTATAAGCGCTCAGCTAGGTCCTCGGCGAAGTACGTGATGATCAGGTCCGCGCCCGCGCGCTTGAGCGACAGCAGCGACTCGTGAGCGGTCGCTTCCAAGTCGAGCCACCCCTTCTCCGCGGCCGCGTGCAGCATCGCGTACTCTCCGGAGACGTTGTACGCGGCGATCGGGTGGTCGAACTCCCGCCGGAGGTCGCCGACGATATCGAGGTACGGCAGCCCGGGTTTCACCATCAGCACGTCCGCGCCNTCCTCGGCGTCGATTCGAGCCTCGCGGAGCGCCTCGCGACGGTTCGCGGGGTCCATTTGGTAGTGGCGACGGTCGCCGAACGCGGGCGCACCGTCGGCCGCGTCGCGGAAGGGCCCGTAAAAGGCGGACTCGTACTTGACCGCGTAGCTCATCAGCCCTACGTCCGCGTGGCCTGCGGCGTCGAGCGCCTCGCGAATCGCGCGGACCTGTCCGTCCGTCATCGCCGAAGGCGCGACCATGTCAGCGCCCGCATCCGCCTGCGAGACGGCGGTCTCCGCGAGCAACTCCAGCGTCTCGTCGTTTTTTCACCGTGAGCGTCGGGTCCGTCTCCGCCGACTCCTCGATCACGCCGCAGTGGCCGTGGTCGGTGTACTCACAGAGGCAGACGTCGCCGATCACGTAGGCGTCGGTCTCGGCGGTGATTCGCCGGATCGCGCGCTGGACGACCCCGTCCTCCGCGTACGCGCGCGTGCCCTCGGCGTCCTTCGACTCGGGGATGCCGAAGACGATGACGGCCTCGACGCCGGTCTCGCGGACCTCCTCGACTCGGGCGACCGCCTCGTCGACGGGGACGCGCTCGTGGCCGGGCATCGTCTCGATCGGTACGCGCTCGTCGGTCGTCGCGTCGACGAAGACGGGGGCGACGAGGTCCGACGCCGACAGCGAGGTCTCGCTGACGAGCGAGCGAGCGCCGTCGGTACGGAGCCGCCGCGGCCGGTCCGTTGGGTGCATACCCGAGCGTTGGCTTCGAGCCGTCTTTTATGATTCGTCCGCGGCGAATCAGCTGACAGACGAGCGCGGACGCGAGAGAGAAGACTACCGACGAACGGCAAGAAGCCGCAGACAGCAAAAGCCGCAACCGATCGCTACTCCGACGATTCGATATCGATCTTGTCGCGGAGCGAGGCAAGCTCGTCAGACTCGGCGAGCTCTTCGACGCGCGCCTTGAAGTGCTCCTCGCAGAGGCCGACGACCACACCGCTCTGCTCGGCCTCGTAGGCGGCCTCCCGTTCGCAGTAGTGACACCGCATACCCGACACTCTGTCGGGGGCGGGCTTAACCCTGTTCGTCAATCGGAAAAGTCGGAAATCCCGATGCCGTTAGGGCGACTCGGCGATCGGGTTCGGCAGCCGCTCCCGAACTGGCGCGAACGCCTCCGCCGTCAGTCCCGCCTCGCCGAGAGTGCGTTCGTGCGCGTCGGTACCGCCCGTCAACAGGAGATCGCTCTCGGCAGCGACCCGCTCGACCAGTGCGTCGTCGACCGCGCGCCCGTAGGGGTAGAACCGCTCCACTGCGTCCAGTTCGCGGGCCACGTCGAGCGCGGCGCCCACGTCGTCGTACCGGAAGGGATGTGCGAGCCCGACGAGCGCGCAGGCGTCCCGGAGGAGTTCGACGCCGCGCTCCAGTTTCGTTACCTCGCGCGCGACGTAGCAGGGACCGTCGTTCCCGATTAGCTCGTCGAAGGCGCCTGCGTAGTCGTACGGCGCCGACGACTCGTCGATCGCGCGGGCGATGTGCGGACGCCCGAGTCCGGAGCGAGGCTCGACCCCGAGATCGACGCCGAGCCGGTCCTCGACCGCGTCGACGATCGCGGCCCCTCGCTGCTCCCGGTCGGTCTGCAGCCGCTCGATCTCGGCGTCGAGCGCCTCGGTGTGTCCGACCGCGTAGCCGAGGAGGTCGAGCCGCTCGAAGCCGGCGTCGACGCGGAGTTCGATCCCGCGGACGACCCGAAGGTCGTCGCGCTCGACGACCGGTGCGCTCAGGTCCGGGTGCACGCGGTCGTGGTCGGTGATCGCGACCCAATCGAGGCCGGTCTCGCGGGCGACGTCGACGAGCTCGTCGGCCGTCATCGTGCCGTCGGAGACCGTCGTGTGCGCGTGGAGGTCGGCGACGATCCGGTCTGTATCCATGCCCGCCGTTCGATGACCCCGCACTAAGCGTCGACGGTCGATCGCGCGGGACAGAGGAATATAAGGAAATATAATGTGATTCTCCGGACTAAGGTTGTACATGGACAATCATTAAGGACTATCGGCGGCTCGCAGTAGTTGATGCGCTTGAATGGCGTCGACGACCGACTCGAACGGCACCAATATCCGACGACCTCGGAAGAACTGATCGCGGCCCACGGAAACGCGACCGTAGAGCTCGCCGACGGCTCCGAGCGTCTCGGAGACGTGCTGGAGCGGTTCGGGGACCAGACGTTCGACAACGCGGACGACGTGTTTACCACGCTCCGCGCGGGCGTCTGCCACCGCGGAGTCGGTCGGCGGTTCTACTCGGACCGCGACCCGACGACCGACGCCGACGACGGGCCGTCACCGGTTTCGTTCTGAGCGGGCGGCGAAAACGGAGTTCCGTTTTTAAGGGGTTTGCATCAGGAGCAACGCGTCCGTCCGAGCCGAGCGCGCCAGTGACGCGCAGATTCAGGCGATAGGCTCAGGTTCGGGTGGGAGACTCAAACCCAGTCGATCGCGGCCGACAGATCGATCGGCACCGATCCCTTCCGATATCCTTCGACGTGTCCGTCCGGGCGCGCGCGCAGGACAACGGCCGGCCTATGACGGACCTCCGGTCGCGCTTCGCGCACGGCCGCCCAGTCGTCCGCTGGGAAGGAGGTGCAGTCAACGAAGAGGGTGACGCCGCCACCGTGTGCCTCCAGCTGTCCGCTCGTCTTCGTCTCCGCGGTGTCGCGGACCGCCGCGACGGGGTCGCTCGCAGAGCGTCCAGAGACGGGTTGCGGGCGCGTGACCTCGACCAGCGAGGCGGTCCTGGTGTTCGGATCCGTGGCCCGAAAATCGAGCGAGTGGCCGGTCGTCACCTCGATCTCGGGCGTCACCTCGTAGCCGGCCTCGGTCAAGATTCGGGCCGCGGTGAACTCCGCGATCGCGGCGCTCATCCGGACCAGATCGAGCGACGTCGAGGTCCCGAGCTTCCCCGCCATCGTCTCGCGGTAATCGTCGAGTGTCCCCGGGCGGAGCGTCTCCTCGACAAAGCCCGTCCCCTCTTCTCGGGTCGCATCGGGGAACCCGGCCGCGTGGTCGCGGAAGAATGCTCGCGTCGTCTCAGCACCGTCCTTCGAACAGAACACCGGCAAGAAGAACCAGGAGACGTGCGGATACGCTGCAAACCACGGCTCGTCGTCATGGAGCCCAGCGAGCAGCTCTCGCTGGACCCACCGAGAGACCGGGTAGGGGACCTCGTCGAATCCGTACTTGTCCGTCCGCCAGAGTTCGCTCGGCGTCTCCGTGTTGCCGACCCAGTACCCGACCGGTCCCCCGTCGGCCCCGTTCGGGGAGTTGTCGTCGCCGTCCGTCCAGCAGAACAGCGCGAACGAGCCGTCAGCCATGTCGAACCGCCGGGCTTCGTAGCCGGGCGGCGGGGCGAACCACGGGTCGCTCGCGGTCGCCCCGAGGTTGTCGTCGAGGGGACGTTCGAGCTGCGCGCGCACGCGGTCGTCGCTCCAGCCGCCGGGCGCGCGCCTGAATCGGATCGGTTGTGCCACGCCGGTGCTACCGTACGGCGGGATTAATTGGTTCCGGTGGGGCGAATATTTCGCAGATGAGACATTTCACCGATACATATATTACTGACAGTTTCAAAGTGAGTGTGTACCATGTCAATGGGTGCCTATGACGAGGCCGAGTACGAGCGTCGCGAGAAGAAGAATAGCGAAGTCGACGCCGATTTCGACGCCGAGCGGCCGGAGTACTCCGGATCGCTCACGTACGATACCGGCGACTCCACGGAGGCACTCCTCGACAAGTTCCAAGAACTTCAGGACGAGTGAGTCGTCGTTTCGCGGTCTCTTTCTCCGATATATCTGACTTCGTAGATCAGAGCGATAGTCGTTGCTGAGTCACGAGAGCACGATCGCCGCGGAACAGACGATCGCGACAGCGAGAACGTGTCCGACGACCGCCCCGAGCAGGACGGGTTCTGAGAGCAGGAAGGGGACGAGCACCAGTTGGAGCGCCGAGAACGCAATGTTCTCCGCGTCGAGCCGTCTGGCTCGCGAGGTCGCCGCTGGAGAGAGGTCAACGTGGACCGCGCGCCACAGCGCGACGACCGCACTCCACCACGAGGTACCGATCCGGTAGGTGAGATCCCAGAGTATCAACAGCGAGAGGTAAACGACCGGAATCGGCGGGTCGGGACCGAATAGTCGATCAAGCAGGGCACCGTCCCACGCGATCAGGTACGTGACGAGAGCGATGAACGCGAGCACGCCGAGGACGATCTCGATGCTCGACCCGAACAGTAGCCGCTTGTGCGCCGGCGGCGTCGGAAGCCGGCGGTTGATCGCACCGAGCCGGTGCATCTCGACGCTACCGACGGCCGCCACCGCGACGGCAACGGTCCCGGCGACGACCGCATCCCACAGCCCGTAGTACCAGCCGAGAGCCACCACGCCGACCTCGAAGAGGACGAACTGGATCGCGACTGCGAGCCTTCGAGAGATGTCAAGTCCGGGAATACCGCCGACGAGGCTCTCGTACACCCACATCTCGCCGTAGTTACGGCTCACGACCGGGTTGCCTCCGACCGAGCCGCTTCTGACCGATTCGCCTCATTGATCGCCCGCGCGACAGCGACCTCGAACGGCGTCTGGTCGATCGGCACGAGATCGCGGATCCGGTCGTCCTCGACGATCACGGTGTTTCGGAGCCCCTCGACGAGCGATCGGGCGAGGTACGGGTTCACGTCGGTGACCAGCCGGAGCCACTTCGCCGACAGCTCCGGGCTCAACACGGGCACCCGAATTATCCACAGTTTGTGTCCGAGTTGGCGGCGGGTCTGACGGAGGATCTCCGCGTACGTCAACACGTTCGGACCGCCGATCTCAAAGGTGTCGTCCGCGGTCGCCGGTTCTTCGAGCGCGCCGACGAGGTACCCGACCACGTCGTCGATCGCGATCGGTTGACAAAGGGTGTCGACCCACTTCGGCGTGGTCATCACCGGGAGCCGACTCGCGAGCCCGTGAATCACCTCGAAACTCGCGCTGCCGGCGCCGACGATGATCGCTGCCCGCAGCGTCGTGAGCGCCGGATCGCTCGTCCCGAGGATCCGTTCGACTTCGCGGCGGGACTTGAGGTGTTCGGAGAGGTCCTCGCGGTCCTCGCCGAGTCCGCCGAGGTAGATGACTCGGTCGACGCCCGCAGTCGACGCTGCCTCGATGAAGTTCTGAGCGCAGTTCCGGTCCCGCTCCTCGTAGCCCGGACCCCCGTCCATCGAGTGGACGAGGTAATAGGCGGCGTCGACGGGATCGCCATCGATATCGAACGCAGATCGCAAGGAGTTCGGTTCAAGGAGGTCGCCCTCAACGACGTGAACGCCCGCGGGCGGGGCGTAGTCGTCGGCGTCGCGGACGAGCACGACCACCTCGTGACCCCGGTCGAGGAGCGCCGGGACGAGTCGGCTCCCGACGAATCCGGTGGCGCCGGTAACGAGCACGCGCATACCGCTCCATCGAGCGGGGCGACCATAAGGGTCCGCCACGACCTAGCGGTCGGTCTCCTCGTATGGTTCCTCGGACCGATCGTTAAAAGGCGTCGCGCGGCAGTCGTAACGACATGCACGCTGGCGAGTTCGAGTCGGTTCGGGGGATCGCGGATCTGTACGTCCATGATACTGGGATGTTCGGGACCGACGAGTACGGGGCCGTGTACGTGTACGACACCGAGAAACCGGCCGTGATAGATACCGGCACAGGGGTGAACCGCGAGGCGCTGTTCAAGACGCTCGACGAGATCGGGATCGGCCGCGAGGAGCTGGCGTGGATCCTTCCCACACACGCCCACCTCGACCACGCGGGCGGCGCGGGCCACCTCGTGGAACGCTACCCGAATGCCGAAGTCCGTCTTCCGGAAAAGGGAGTCCGACACCTCATCGACCCGGAGGCGCTCGTCGCCGGCACGAAGTCCGCCGTACAGGACCAGTGGCAGTACTACGACGACCCCGCGCCCGTCCCCGAGGACCGCATTTCGGGGCTCGCGGAGGGCGACCGGATCGATCTCGGCGACCGCGAACTCGTCGTCCACGAGGCACCGGGTCACGCCCCGCACCACGCCTTCTACCACGAGCCCGACGCTGACGTCGTCTTCACCGCCGACGCCGCCGGAATCTACGTCCCGGCGGTCGACACGGTTCGGCCCACCACGCCGCCACCGCAGTTCGACCTCGATCAGTGTCTCACAGACCTCTCGGCCATCGAGGAGATCGATCCCGAGTACCTCTGTTTCGGCCACTTCGGCCCGCGCGAGTACGAGCCGTCGCTGATCGGCGAGGCGAAGCGGGCGTACGTCGAGTGGGTCGAGGCCGTCCGGGAGAAACGCGAGGCGCTCGGCGACGACGAGGCCGTCGTCGAGCACTTCGAGGAGACGAGCCGGGACGTAGAGTTTTGGAATCCGGAGCGCGCGAGGGCCGACGCGAGCCTAAACTCGCGAGGAATATTGACGTACCTCAATCGCATCGAAGGGGAGTCGGAAGCGTAGCGGCGACGGTGTGGGAACGCGTAGCGGCGGCAATGCGGGAACGCGCAGCGGCCACGACGGAAACCCCTAAACCCCGCGTCGCCTAGCCGTGCCCATAGATGGGCATCTTCGACACGATCCGCGCCGTGCTCGGGACGAGTGCCGAGACGGACGCGACCCGCGAGGCCGACCCCGAGGACCTCTTCGGGATGTCGACCGCGTATATGACGATGGAGGCCGACCTCGGCTACGACCACTGCGGGGAGGCCGCGCTGTGCTTCTCCGGCGTCGACAGCACCCGGTTCGACGACGCAGTCGAGACCGTCGAGGCCATCTTGGAGGCCGGCGAGATCGACACCGGAACCGGGTTTCACCGACACGAGGACGACCACGGCTATCAGTGGTTCGTACTGGAGGACAACGATCCGGAGGATCTGGTGACGAGCATCCACTTCGCGGCCGACCAGTTCATCGAGGAGGGGTTCGGCTCCCGCCTGCTCGCGGCCGTCTTCGGATTCGAGCGTGACGGCGTCGACGCCTACTGGATCTACTCGTTCCGGCGCGGTGCGTACTACCCGTTCTCACCGAAAGGGACGAGCGACCGGAACCAGCAGGTCGAGTTCAAGCTCCAGTCCGTCCTCGACGGGGAGCTCGGGCTCGAGGACGACGAGGCGTACTGGTACCCCCTGTGGCCCGACACGCCGGGGAATCACCCGTGGGAGTGACCCGATGAACGCGACGGAGAGCGGTTCGGACCGACAGTTCACCGGGCGCGACACCTCGCGGAAGCGTCTCCTCCGAGCGGTGGCCGCACAGACCGCGGCGCTGAGCGCGGCCGTCCACTTCCTGTGGGCGTGGCCGCGGCTCGCCGAGCCCGCAGACGCTCGTCCCTACGTGTTCCTGCTCGGTGGGGCGTTCACCGTCGCGATCGCGGTCGCGACGCTGCGCGCGGACGAGTACCGGCGGCTGTACGCGCTGGGTGCCGGCACCCTCGCCGCGTTCCTCGCCGGCTACGCGGGGTGGCACGGTGGCGGGACCGCGGCAGCGCTCGCGAGCGATCCGCTCGGCGATCGTCGCCAAGGGTGCGGAGGTCGTCGGCGTCGCCGCATTCCTCGCGCTGTACCGGCTCGCACCGCCAACGAGCGTTGTGGTCGAACGGCAGGAGGAAGCCGAGAGTGGCGAGGAGGAGGCCACAAACGGAGGCGAGGCCATCGGCGATACAACCGCAAGCAACGACGAGGATGCGCGCGCATGAGCGAGACGTACCTGACTGTCGGGGAATCCGCGACGGCGAGGTTCGAGGTGCAGGGTTCGGAGTTCTTCGGGCACGTCGCACCGGCCGATACGGTGGCTGCGGCCGAGGAGTTTATCGACCGCGTTCGGACCGAGTACGACGACGCGACCCACAACGTGCCGGCGTACCGAGTTCCCGCAGGCGAGGCCTCAGCCCGGACGCCGGGCAGCGAGGTCATGCTCCGGGAGTACTCTTCGGACGACGGGGAGCCGACCGGCTCGGCTGGGAAGCCGGCGCTCAACGTCCTTCAGCAGCGTGATATTCGGAACGTCGTCGCGGTGGTGACCCGGTACTACGGCGGGACGAACCTCGGCGTCGGCGGGCTCGCGCGCGCCTACTCGCGGGCGGTGAAAGACGGAGTCGACGAGGCGGGCGTGATCGAGGAGCGACCGCACCGTCAGCTGGTCGTGGAGACCGCGTACGACGATTCGGGGACCGTCCGAGGCGTGATCGAGTCGTCGGGCGTCGAGTTCGACGCCGACTACGACGAGCGTGTGCGGCTCGTGCTTCGGGTTCCCGTGGCCGAGGTGGAGTCGCTCGTGGAACGACTCAACAGCGCGACCAGCGGCCGCGTCGAGATCGACCGGTAACGCGACGGGATCGATATCGATCGGTAGCGCGCCGAGCGCGAGCGGTCACGCGAATTTCCTGACGGTCATGTCGAGAGTGTCCAGGTCGAGGATGGGCGCGTAGCCGGAGTCGGGATTGATGTTGACGGACTTCTGGAAGTCGGTCTGCGCTTGCCAGCAACCGGAGTTGACGGCGAGCACGTTGTGGTACTTCCCCCAGCCGAGCTTGTGGACGTGACCGGTGTGGAACACGTCGGGCACGTCCTCGATGACGAGGTAGTCGCGCTCCTCCGGGGCAACGCGGGTGTGGCCGCCGAACTGCGGCGCGACGTGACGCTTCTTTAAAAGCTGGTACATCGCCTTGTGGGGTTCGTCGTAGCTCGCCTTCTCCTCGGGGAGCTCCGCGATTACCTCGTCGAGGGAGACGCCGTGGTACATCAACACGTCGACGCCCTCGACGGTGACGGTCGCGGGGTTCGAGACGATCTGCGCGTCGTGGACATCCATGATGGAGCGGATCTCGTCGTTGAACCCGGGCTGGGGCTCCGCGAGTCGGACCGCGTCGTGGTTGCCGGGGATCATCACGATTTCGGTGTCAGCCGGCACCTCCTTGAGGTACTCCGCGAACGCCTCGTACTGGTCGTAGATGTCGACGATCTCCAGTTCCTCGTCCTGATCGGGGTAGACGCCGACGCCCTCGACCATGTCGCCGGCGAGCAGCAGGTACTCCACCGGTTCGGCCTCGGGCGTGTGGAGCCAATCGGTGAAGCTACTCCATGCGTCGACCATGAACTCGTCGCTGCCGACGTGGATATCGGAGATCAGCGCGGCCTGCACGTGACGGTCGGCCGCCCCCGTCCGGTGAGTCCGGGGAACGTCGGGGAAGTGGAGGGAGTCGGCGAATAAGATTCCGGAGTCATCGGCGAGCGTCCCCTCGATAGCGAGGCACTCGTCCATCATGATCTCGTCGACGAGGTCGGCGAGCCCCTTGTCTTTCATGATCAGCGCGGGGAAGGTTCCGGTCGTGTCTTCTAGTTCGACGAGCCAGTGGCCGGATTTGGTGGACCGGACATCGTTGACGAGGCCGATCATCGCGGCGTCGCTCCCGCCGGGCATCTCCGCGATCGCCTCGGCAGGGCGGTGGTTGACGCGGCCGCGAAGGACCTTCGAGAGCCGCTCGTACCGGTCGCGAAACGTCCGAACGAAGTCGCTGTACTCCCCGGTCCCAGTACTCTGACCGGTCATGTCGTTACCGACTTCCAGCTCTCGGATATCGGGATCGTGGTGAGAGGTGCTGTCGGGGCTGCGATCGGGGCTGCGATCGACGCTGCTGTCGGCATTACTGTCGGAGTCGCGGTCGATTTCGGTATCGATATCGGTCTCCGGGTTCTCGGCATCGCGATCGGAGCCGGGAACGTGGTCCAAAGAAGACCCCTCCATTTCGACTGGAGATCCCTCCGTCGAGGTCGTAGAAGGCGGTTGATCGCTGTTTCGGGTTGGAGGTGATTCTGTGGTTGGATCGGCGACAGAGGCGGTCGAGCCGGGGCCGGACGCAGCCGAGCCGGGGCCGGACGCAGCCGAGNCGGGGNNNGANNCNGCNGANTCACCGCCAGAAACTGACTGGTCGTTCGTGACGGCGCGGACGTGGTCGGTGGTGATGCGGAGGGCGTCGTCCGGGGCGCGGTCGACGACCGATTCGACGGCAGCGGCGGAGTCGGGCGCGCTCGCCAAGAGGGTGATCGCTTCGCGTTCAGCGTTGTATCCGCGCCTGGCGAGCTCCTTGACGATCCGGGCGTTCGACTCCAGCGGCACGAGACTGGAAACGGGAGGACGGCTCAAAACGGTTCCGGAGCCCGTTGGTCCCCCGAAACTCGCGGCGATCGACCCGGAAGCTTATGACCGAAACCCGTCAACGAAGATGTAATGGACGAAGGGGACCGGTCGGACGGCGGCGACGAACCCGACCGGAAGACCGGATCGGCAGACAGCGATCCCGTCAACGACGGCGATTTCAGCGGCGACGACGGAAACGGCGGCGACCAGTCGGTTTCCAAAGAGGATTGTGAGACGGGTCCCGGGGAAAGTTCTGAAACAGGTTCTGCGGACACCGAGACACCGAGTGACGAACGCGGCCGAGCCTCCGACGATCGGATCGAAACTGGTCAGGCCGGATCAAAACCAAGTCGAGGGAGGGGTGAAACGGGACGAGACCGAACCGAAACGGACCGAGACTCGAATTCTTCCGGCAAAGGGGTCCTGTACCGGTTCCGTCACAACAGAGAGGGGCCGCTGATGTGGATCCGGGAAATGCTCTCCAGCGTGGCCATCGTGCTTGTGATCGGCCTGATCCTGTTCGGCGTCAGCGGCGTGTGGCCGCCGATGGTCGCGGTCGAGTCCGGGAGCATGGAGCCGAACATTGAGGTTGGTGACCTCGTCTTCGTCACGGAGCCGGGGCGACTTGCACCCGACGCCGCGGACAACGACATCGGTGTCGTGACTCACGAGGTCGGGGAGACCGCTGACTACCAGACGTTCGGGTCCTACGGCTCGGTGGTGATCTACCGACCACCGGGACGGACGACTTCGCCGATCATCCATCGGGCGATGTTTCATGTGGAGGAAGGCGAAAACTGGCACGACCGCGCCGACGATCGGTACCACAACGCCGCCGACTGCGGGGAACTCAACCACTGTCCCGCACCCCACGACGGATTCATCACGCTCGGCGACAACAACGGCGAGTACGATCAGGCGAACGGGCTCGCCGCGCCGGTCAAGGCCGACTGGGTGACCGGAGTCGCGCGGGTCCGTGTGCCGTACCTCGGCTACGTGCGACTGATCACGACCGGCCAGGCGGATCTGAGTGACGTGTTGGCGACGAGCGTCGTGATGCAGACTGGAGGGGTCGGCGCCGACGCCGACGGAGTCAGTAGTGGAAGTGGATCTAGCGAGAAGATCACCGTTCCTGACGCGAAGCCCATCGTTTCGGGTGGAGAGGTAACCGCGGAGGCCGTCGCTTAAGGGAAACTGGAGCGTCAGCGGAAACCAGGAGAGAAGGAAGCGGAAACTCCGTCGAGCGGATCGTCTCAGTTGTCGAATCGGGCCTGGACGAACGGCTGCGCGTTCTCGATGTCGCCGAGTCGGGAGTCGGACAGCAAGACGGCCTCGGTCTCCTCGACGGGAACCGACAGGCCCATCTCCTTGGTCCGGCCGTAGCGCCCCTTCGAGACGACGACGGCGTTGACGATCCCGAGCATGTCGAGTTCGCTGATGAGGTCGGTGACGCGGCGCTGGGTGAGCACGTCGGCGTCGATCTCCTCGCAGAGGCGTTTGTAGATGTTGAATACCTCGCCAGTGTTGATGTTGTGCACGCCGTTCTTCTCCAAGAGGATGACCGCGAACAGCACGATCTTGCTCTGGGTCGGGAGGGTGCGGACAACCTCGACGACGCGGTCGAGTTCGATCTTGTCCTGCGCCTGCCGGACGTGTTTCTCGGCGACGATCTCAGCCTGCGAGCGCTCGGCGAGTTCGCCCGCAGTACGGAGTAGATCGAGCGCGCGACGGGCGTCGCCGTGTTCCTGAGCGGCGAACGCCGCACAGAGGGGGATCACGTCGTCCGTGAGCGCGTCCTGCTTGAACGAAATATCGGCGCGGTGCTGGAGGATGTCGCGGAGCTGGTTCGCGTCGTAGGGCGGGAAGACGATCTCTTCCTCGCCAAGGCTCGACTTGACACGGGGGTCGAGGAAATCGGTGAATTTCAGATCGTTCGAGATCCCCATGATCGAGATCCGGGACCTGTTGAGTTCCGAGTTCATCCGAGAGAGGTTATAGAGGGTGTCGTCCCCGCTCTTCTCGACAAGCTTGTCGATCTCGTCGAGCATGATAACAACCACGCGCTCGTGGTAGTCGACTGCCTCGAAGAAGGTCGAGTAGACCCGGTCGGTGGGCCAGCCAGTCATGGGGACCTCCTCCATCTCTTCGGCATCGGTTTCGAGCTCGTCGATTCGCGCGTCGAGGTCGTCGAGCGTTGCGAACTCGGTGTCGGCGAGGGCGGCTGGAGCGTCGGCGGCGGCAGAGCGGAGTTCGCGACACCGCTCCAGTTGGTCCGCGATGACCGCCTGGTTCTTCTCGATAAAGGTGTTCGCGAGCTGCGCGAGGACGCGGTACTGCGTGTCCGTCACCTCGCAGTTAATGTACTCGACCTCGCAGGGTACGTCGTATTTCTGTGAGGTGGACTCAAGCTCTTGGGAGACGAACTTCGCGGAGGCCGTCTTCCCCGTTCCCGTCTTGCCGTAAATGAGGATATTAGAGGGCGTTTCCCCGCGCAGCGCGGAGACGAGGATCGTCGCCATCCGATTGATCTGGTCGTTTCGGTGGGGAAGCTCGTGGGGAGTGTAGGAGGGACGGAGGACCTCTTTATTCTCGAATATCGGCTCTCCGGAGAGCAGATCGTCGAACAGACCCTGGTTGTCGTCGTCGTCGTCGAGGACGACACCGTCGAAGTCGACATCCGGAGAGGAGCGGTCTCGTCCGCCGCTTCCGACATCGATGTCCGTGGAAACGTCAGTTTCGGGATCCGACTGTAGATCCGTGTTTAAATCAGAGTTCGTCGAGCCGGGTGATGGCGGATCGTCGAGGTTAGCGTCGGTTTCGTCGGATCCGTCGGTTTCGTCAACCTGGTCAGTCCCGGACCGATCGCCGGTTATCCCGCTGTTGTCTTTCGATTCATCGGCCTGCGGTGTGTTCTCTCCTTCGTCCATTGGAACCCCTCTGTTTCAGGTGGAAGTCGCCCGCGCAACGGCGGCAGAGGTCGTATTTCGGCCTGAAACGTCGATATTCGACCAGAACTATGGTCGAATATGTCCAGTTGATGCAGTCGAACCAGATGAATACGGGGTACAAAAGTGTTGCTCTCTGGACCCGAAACGGACCGTGTCGGTCAAGATCAGTGACAAAATCGACAGCGAGATCGAGACGTTAAGGAGGGGAAACTCGATGGACGGGAAACGTGGGTGTATTGTCTCGATTCGAGTCCAGACAGCCGTAATGCGATCCACTCGTTTTTCGGAGCTGTCCTCGGATTCCACCCCGTTTCAGTCTCGTGATCGTCTAGTCGGTGCCGGTTATCCACTCGGATTATCTGTTTGTCTTCTCCTGACCCCCCACCCCTTCGTTTCGTGTGGAACTCGGATTTGGTGGGGGAGGGGGGTGAGAAGAGGATATAGTATAGCGGTAGTTTTATTATAATGTCTGTAAAACAGTACCCTCGACAAAGCCCGATCATTTATTTTGTTGTTAGTAGTAGTTACGGTAAATCGTTTGAACACTCGTATTTACATCCGAGACACGACCACTCGTATCCACCCCTCCACCGATAACGGTCTCCAGTCGAAACAAAGGGGTGGGGGAGGGGAGAGAATCAGAACGAGCTAGATCAACAGGATGGATCACCGAGATGGATCACCGGGATAGATCAATAGAATAAGATTTGTTTCCCGTTAGCCCGTCTCTCGTCGATCTACCATATCCAATTCCAGATTATTAAGAATATATAAATAAGCTCGAATAAGTAAACAACCGATATCCCGCGTGTTAACAACTGCACGACCCGAATATCACCAAATCGCCCGTGTCTGACGCAGTTCTTAAGTGAGAGGGGCGTGGATTCTATCGTAATTCCCCGTACACACGCTGGATGCGCAGCATCGGGCGTTACCACACCGCACAGTGTATCTGGGAGAGAACACAGGACTGGAGGTTAGGATGGGACTGCTCACGAATCTCAAAGACAGCATATCACGGGTCACCGACGGGCTGTTCACGGCCGACGAACCCAAGCGAATCGGGATCTACGGACCGCCGAACGCCGGAAAAACGACCCTCGCGAATCGGATCGCACGCGACTGGACGGGTGACGCCGTCGGGCCGGAGAGCCACATTCCACACGAAACTCGCCGGGCGCGCCGGAAGGAGAACGTGGAGATCGAGCGCAACGGGCGCAAGGTCACGATCGACATCGTCGACACGCCGGGCGTGACGACGAAGGTCGACTACAAGGAGTTCCTCGATCACGACATGGACAAAGACGACGCCGTCCGTCGGTCGCGCGAGGCGACCGAAGGCGTCGCGGAGGCGATGCACTGGCTCCGCGAGGACGTCGACGGCGTCATCTACGTGCTTGACTCCACGACGGACCCGTTCACGCAGGTGAACACGATGCTCATCGGGATCATCGAGTCGCAGGATCTCCCCGCGCTCATTCTCGCGAACAAAACGGACCTCCCGGGGTCGGACGTCCAGAAGATCGCGAACGCCTTCCCACAACACGAGACGATCCCGCTGTCCGCGCTGGAGGGCGAGAATATGGACGAAGTGTACACGAAGATCGCGGAGTACTTCGGCTAATGCCGGGCCCAACCCCAAACGTCGGCGGCGACGACGCCCCGTCCGACGACTCCGATGACGGGGTCCGGATCGACATGATAAGCGGGGCCCGGATGGACGGACTCACCGGAATGGAGAAGATCCGGCTCATCCTTGACGGAGTCCGCGACGGTAACATCGTCATCCTTGAAGAGGGGCTCTCCCCGGACGAGGAGTCGAAGCTCATCGAGGTAACGATGACCGAGATCAGTCCAGACGACTTCACCGGCATCGAGATCGAGACGTACCCGAAGGCGGAGACGGGCGATCAGAGTTTCCTCGACAAGCTGATGGGCCGCAACTCGACCCAGAAGCTCACCGTCATCGGCCCGGCCAATCAGATCGAAACCCTGCACAAAGACGAGAACCTCATCAGCACGCTCGTCTCCCGTAAGTAAATGCCACACCAATGTACCACCTGCGGTCGGACGTTCCCCGACGGTTCGAAAGAGATGCTCTCCGGGTGTCCGGACTGCGGGGGGAATAAGTTCCAGTTCAAACCCGCCGGTGAGACGAGCGCCGAGCAACGGTCACCCGCCGGGAACCAGCCGTCGAATACCGACCCCCAGTCACCTGACGCCAACCGCCAGTCACCTGACGCCAACCGCCAGTCCGCCCCCGTCGACGAGGGCGCTCCCGACGAGAGTGCCGGCCGTGTCACCGACACTCCCGCTCCCGATTCCCAACGGTCTGACTCCCAACCGTCCGAGGCTCGGACGCCAGACGCTGGGACACCAGAATCCGAGACACCGGACGCTCAGAAGACCGACTCAGAACACGTCCGCGACCGGACCGAAGAGGATGTCGCGCAAGCGAGCGCGCGCTCGGATGTCGTCTCGCCCGACGAGCTCGATCGGGCGAGTCGAGATATCGAAACGGATTCGTCCTCGACCGGGTCTGATCCCGACACACCGACAGATCCGGAGGGCCCGCGTCCCGATATCGACGACCTCCGAGACGAGCTCAACGAGCAGTTCGAGAGCATTCGGATCGTGAGCCCCGGGAAGTACGAGCTCAACCTGATGGAGCTGTACGACCGACAGGAGTACATCATCTCGCTCCAGGAAGACGGTCGATACGTCATCGAGATGCCCGACGCGTGGGGCATCTCCGACGAGTAGGGATCTCTGACGAGTAGTCCGCGCTCGTCTCCTCTCTCCACTCCCCACTCCCTGCTCCCCACTCCCCACTCCCTGCTCCCCACTCCCCACTCCCTGCTCCCCACTTCCCGCTCCCCACTCCCT
>Ga0065698_100112_pt1 | contig 27459 bp, 29 predicted proteins | sample AntLakMe24m_30um_FD_59087 | JGI IMG/M metagenome (GOLD analysis project Ga0065698, IMG submission 59087) | Hypersaline microbial communities from Antarctic Deep Lake - 24m 3.0um v2 (version 3) | ecosystem: Environmental > Aquatic > Non-marine Saline and Alkaline > Hypersaline | place: Deep Lake... | reverse complement strand
ATTCATCCTGACCCTAAAGGGTCAGGCATTCTCCTCGATTCTCTGTAACGACAACGGGCGGATACCGGGGGGAGATGACATACGATCATCTCTGCGAAGGATTTGTCGCTACGAGCAAGATCAAAGAAGTCGAACTGCACGAAATCGAAAAATGATACCCGTATCAGAGAAGCCGGAGAATAAATCGGCAGTATCAGACTGTCTACGGTCTCCGAAGCGAATCAATAAGTTTATAATCTTATAGCCCCTATATTCATATGCAATGAGCGAACCAAAGGCTGACCTGANCGGATGGGACCTGCGCTACGACGACNTCGCCGACGCCGCAAAGCCCGGGGACGAATTGACGATGTACAATGTGACGATGTACAATGATAAAAAAGCATCGCGCGGCCACCAGTGGACGGCGACGGTCGAGTCCGTCGGCCCCCGCGAGATGACCATGGACGACGGCACCGAGATCGAGGCGTCGTCCCTTGACGTTATCCGCCGCGCCGAGACCGGATACGGGATGACGCTGGACCGCGTCGTCGTCTCCGGCCCTTAAGTACTTGTGAGCGAAGCGAATCAATAAGTTTATAATCCTATAGTCCAATGGTAATACGTAAGAGGAACTAAGAGACACATGCGGCGGGGGAATGGTAGAAATGAACAGCGGTTTGCGGCTTGACAATAGAAATGAAAGACACTAACGGCAACGGCGAAAACTCGGTAACGAACAGCTTCCTTAACGACAGCGCGACCAAAGCGGACAGTGTGGATGTTGAAGCGGCGGCGGAAGAGGTTCAGTACACGGGCGACGTGTCCGGGTTGGATCTCCCTGCGGGGGGTCGCACGGGTGAGACGTTCGAAGATCTCTCTGTGCTGGAAGAGGTAGATCACCCGCTGGTTCCTACCATCAACCACTCCTACATCAAACGTCGCCAGAGCGGTAACACTACGGATCTCGAAAACATCACGTTCGCACTCTCACTCCCACAGTTCGCTGTGTTGCTTGAGGGCGAAACGGGTGTCGGGAAGGACTTTGCGNTGGCCTACATTGCCAGCAAAACCAACCGTCCTATGATTACGGTGAACTTCGGTGTCGGAACCACCTACGAGGATCTGGTCGGNATGTTCGAACCAAAGGANGAAGCCAGCAGCAGTATCGTCGGAAAGGTTCAGCAGGCCCGTGAAGCCCTCGAAGAGACCTTCGGTGAAGACGTTCCGATCTCGGATGCAATCGAAATGGTGGCCGGTGCGGAATCCAACTTCGGATGGAACGACGGCCTTCTCACGTGGGCTGTCAAGAACGGGGCTGTCTTTCACGGGGCAGANATCAACGCCGCTGGCGGGGAAGCAACTATGCCGCTCCACGGTGTGACTGAAGAGGAGGGCAAACGCTACCTCACGCTCAAGCAGAAGGGCGAAGTCATCACTGATCTGCCTGTCACCGAGGAAGAGATCGAAGCCGCCGGGGAACGCCACGGGGTCGATATCCGTGAGAACAAAGCGAAGGCCGCTCACATGGCCCGTGCGGACAAATGGGAACACGAAGAACACTACGGCAACTACATCCACCCACAGTTCCGCTTCGTCGGTTCCATGAACCCGCCAACCTACGCGGGGACCAAAGAACTGAACGACGCATTCAAATCCCGCTTCGTGAAAATCCCAATCGACTACCTGCCAAAACGCGCTGAAAAGGCCCTGATGTTCGAGACCACGCCGTTCAAAAAGAACGACGATGACGACAAACGCGCCGTCGATAAGATTACGGATATCTTAGAGAACCTGCGTAACTCGTACAAAGACATGGATATCGTCACGCCGATCTCGCACCGTGAGGCTATCAAGGTCGGTCTCTACAGCCAGAAGATGGCTCCGAAAAACGCTTGTAAGTTCGTGTTGGGCGGAATCGCCGCTCCCGAAGACAAGTCGAAAATCGTCAAGCTCATCGACACGACCAAATTCTAATCGCCGCCGGGTAGTTTTCCTTTTCATGACACAACAAAGTAAGAAAACGATCAAATACATTTACGCCGAGTATCTACACACGAATAACCGCGCTCACACTGTCCACAAGGCCGAATGGGACGAAGACGAACAAGAATGGTTTCCCCGTTGTGGGGCTGTGAAACGCCACCACAAAACCGAGTGGCAGATCGAAGATTCGACCGATAATATCCCTACTGACAGACGCAAGTGCCACGACAGCGGGTGTTGGGCCGAAGAGTGGGATAGCCTTATTGAAGAGCTACGGCAGAAGCACCAGCAGAAAATGGAGGGACAACGACGGCGAAACGGAACGTTTATAAAGTTATAGAAGAAAGTAACATACGAGGAAGGAAGAAATGAAGCTACAAGCAGGAATTGATATCCGCGAAGTACAGCAGCGAATTGGCGTCGGTAAGGACGAAGAGCTACGGGAGTCCGAAAAACGCCGTCGCTACCTTCAGGGATTCTCGCGTCTCATCACGCCAGTCCGCCCTGTCCTGAAAATGATCGATGAACTGCCAACGGCGGCAGTTAATCAGAAAGAGGATGATCCGGTTATCCTCATGACCACCCGCGAATTCGATCAGCCATACACCGGATTCTCACAGAGAGTCTTCGATATGGTCATGCAGGAAGCTCTCACGGTTCACGAAATTGGCCACATCCTGTACACCGATAACGAGTCCTTCAAAACGTACTTAGGACAGGTGGATATGGATGGTCCGGGTAGCAAATCGATGTTCAAACGTGTATGGAACACTCTTGAAGACGGGGCTATCGAAGAGCAACTACGTCACGAATACGATGTTGAGAGCGAGATCTTCGCTCTCAACTCCAATCTCTTCGAGAACGACGAAATCGGACACGTCGTTGATGAAGAGGGAGACGTGAAAGAGATCCGATTCAGCTTTNTTCAGGCCGTGTTACTCGGTCTGTCGGATATGGCTGTCTACGATTCCGGGAAGTACCAAAAGCTGATCGACGCTGATAACACCGATCTGCAAATGTCGGGCGAACAGGAGGATCTGGATCTCCTGAACGACNTCACGCCGGAAATGAAATCGGTTGTTGCGGACGTGAAAAGCCAGCCGAATTCGGAGAAGCGCAACGAGCGTATCTTCGAGTTTTGGGAAGTCCTACAAGACTACCTTGACGATGCTGAAGTTGACGGCGCAAGTGAATCCCACCTCAACGATATGCTTGACAGTGACGGCAATATCAGCTTCGGAGGGGACGACAGCCAGAGCGGTGACAGTGATGAAGACGGTGGAGACGGTGACAGTAACGCGCCTGTTGAGGGCAAACCGGATGACACCCAAAACGAATTCAGCGGACAGGTTCGTGAAGCCAACGAACTGAACCGCCAGAGCGTGCAACAACAGGTGGTCATTCAGGTGCAACAGGCCAGTGGTGATGATCCGGTTGACGGCCAAATGCCGGGTGGTAGCCAGATCGATCAGGAAGCCGCAGAAGACGCCGAGAGCGGTTCCGGTGATGGTGAGTCCGATGACACGGACGGCGACGAAAACGACGAAGGCGGGCTTCAGGACGGCGAGATGAAGCCAGAAATGGAAGAGCAATACCAGCAGGAACTTGCTCAAGAAGCCGCCAACCTTGACGGGGGACAGGCCATGCTCGATGAGATCGAAGAATTCCTCGAAATCATCGAAGACGCCGCCGCTAACGCTGGTCAGCAGCAAATGGGCGGGGGTGCGTTGGATGAATGGCGTGGTCTCACGCTGGATATCCCCGAAGGAGACAGTTACTCTGAAGATCGATGGGATAACTCTGTGCGCCGTGGGAACCGACTTGCACGGGTCTTCAAAAACCGTCTCCAATGGAATCAGCGAACCCGCGAGAAAACCCGCCAACGCCGTGGTCAGTTCGATGTGCGCCGGGGGATGATTCCGGCGGCCCGTGGACAGACCGACGTGTTCAAACGGCAAGAAGAGTCACAAGAGAAGGACTACGATTGTATCTTCGTGCTTGACCGCTCCGGGTCGATGGGCGGACAGGACATTCGAGATGCAGAAGAGGCTATCGGCTCACTGGCATACGCGCTACAGAAAGTCGGTGTCAACACGTCGATCCTCGATCTCTACGGCTCACAGGCACGGCTGGCACTGGCGTTCGGACAGGACATGATGGATCAGCGCAAGGTCATGTTCTCCGGGGATACCTCCGGGGGGACTCCGCTAGCCGAAGTCGTTCACCTCGCACGGAAACGTGTGCAGGGTGAAGACTCCGAACCGTTCATGATCGTGGTTACGGACGGCGCACCGGGGAACCGTGACAAGTACATCAACGAACTGAACAACTGCAATTTCCCGGTGTTGGGGGTTTACCTCACCAACTCACGCGGAAGCCACGCGGAAGATGAGAACTACTTCCATAGGACCGTGTACGTCACGGGACAGGAGGAAATGGACACCGCGCTCATGAATCTCGCACAAGATATCATGTTCTAACTCCCATTTCTTTCGGCGGTTCGGGGTGTATCGTAGATAACAAGAGGTAGCAGACAACAGAGACAACCAATGGTAGAAAATAATACGGATACTGACGACCGAATCGGGCGGAGTAGCTTTGCACAGGACGCGCTGTACATCGATAGCGATACGACTCCGGAGGAAGTAAAAGACTTCCTTCGTCAACGGGTAGAGAACCCCATCAAGATCGAATCCGAGGGTGTGACAGTCTGGAACTTCTCGGCCCATGACGTGGATATCGAAGCGTTGGAGTACGCCGCGAAGAACGTGCTTCGAGAGAAGACCTTTGTCATCCCGTTTCAGGTNACNGGGTACGTGGGGTGCTATGTTCAGCCTACTCCCAAAGGAACTGAAGGAAGCTGAAGTACTCATCTACAAGCCGAGCGAACAGAAGTACTTCGCCTACAGGAACTTCTACGCGGAAATTCCTGAAGAAGTACAAGATGAATTCCGCTACCAGTTGAGTCAACTCAGCTCGTCTGAATAAACGGACTTCGTCGCATGGTCACTAAAATACAGTTTTTATGGACAACCTCGCTCACGTTGATGGGGTATGCTGCACTGGAATTGATCGGTGCGGGGGTAATGTTCTCATTCTGCCTGATACTGATAGCTACAGGGTGGTTCGATTCGCTTGACTTCAAATCAGATTACGAGGAAACTGAAGAAGATCCGATGTGGGATGATCCGAGAGAGCGAATCACATACGTTAGAGCCGGACACTGGTTCGATCATGAATTGGAACTGGCTAACGGTGGTTCAATGAAGATCGATGCAATTCATGGAACGTACATCCAGCGGTGGGAAACATACCCGGAGAAAGCGATTGAAGCGACTCGGAAGATGGCTCAAGTCGATCATCCGAGCGGAAGACTCCATGTAATAGAGATACAGGAGGCTGAAAAAGGCAGAATCCATTCCGATGGGTGGGTGTCAGTGTAATGTTCTGGTATCGACTCGTTCAACTGGCGTTCTTCGTGGTCACTGTCGGGGTGTTCATGTCGATCTCCCGGTTTGCCAGTTTCGAGTTAGGGGTGTTTATTTCACTGACACTCATCATGCTGTTGCAGTTCGATGACGAATAACCCGGTAAAATTATAACCCCATAATTCCTAAGAGGACTATGGAGACTGTTGATGTTACTGTTGACTTACGTGAACCAGAGGAATTGATGGACGCTGTCGAAGCGTACCGGGAAGTCGATTCCATGCAGATCGATACCATGGACTCGGCTGATATCGCTATTGAGGGCGTCGGCTTCGAACGCAAAACGCCGTCTGACTTCGGCTCTTCGATGACAGACCGGGATGATCATCTGAAGGATCAAGTCGAACGGATGAACGAGGAATACGAGCGGTCTTTTGTGCTTGTCGAAGGTAACATGACGGACTTCGGAGAACTGACGAATACGCAAGTCAAGTCGGAATCTCTGTATGGTTTTGCGGCAAGCATCGAAGTTCGGTATAATACCCCTGTTGTGTTTTGTTCGGACATGGATCATCTCGTTGACGCGGCTGTTCGACGCGCTCGTAAGCACATCGAAGAAGATAGTGGGGCTGACATACGGATCAAATCGTCCGCAGAACACACTCAGCCGTTCGAAAAACGAGTCTACGGTTGTATTGAGGGGGTTGGGGCGGCCACGGCTGGCTTGTTATACGAAGCCTTCCCNCGCCTCTCAGATGCTCTCAGTGCAGGGGTGGATGACTTCATGCAGATCGACGGAATAGGAGAGGTAAGAGCCGAANCAATTGTTGACACACTTGAGGGAGACACCGTNATAGAGAGTGAGATATAATGCCTAAATGTCAGAATTGCGAAAAACACTTGACGAAACAATTTGTTCGAGTCTTCGGAGACAACGAAAATAAAGTTCACAAATGCCATGATTGCATGGAAAATGTGAACACGACAGCCAGAGACATGGCGGGACTTCAGCCGGTGAGATAGATGTGAAATCAAACGTGTGTTTGTTNTATCTCTGTTGTAAGAGCCACATTCCCATCGAACAAACGCGACTCAACACACGGAACTATCCAACTAAAGGGAGTATCAACCCCTGTATCGGTAGAGACTACAGCGGGTGTCCGGAGTGTAATGCTGGTGAACCACTGATCGAACGTNATACNATNAAAATTTCGTAACTCGGAAACTTGAAGGCGGTCAGAGTTTTATAGATGATATGGGTGCTGGCAAAGACTTCGAAGATGTTCTCGTTAGATCGTTGAATGATTGGGTAGACGGAAGAGGCATTGTGATGCTTCGTCGGCAGTCGATGAGCATGAGAGGGGGTGACTTCGAAGGATCTCAAGAAGTCGATATCATGGTCGATTCCGCAGATCGAGATCTCTACACGGGATTTGAGGCGAAGACNCTGAATTCGGAGACCGATCAAGGGAAGTATGGATTCTATTTCTCGCAGATCAACCCGGATCAATTCAAATCGCAGGTCAAATACGCTGAAATCTCCGGACGCGACGTAGTCGTGGCTTGTGAAGCTCGTTGTTACGGTGAAGATCGACTAAGCCGAGCATGGTTAGTCCCACTGGAACTGTTCACCGTGAAGCACAAAAGAGGCGATACGAAGGTCAGTTGGAACGATATCGAACAGTTCGGGTGTTGCATCGGAACAGGCCGAGACTACAAAATCGACCGAGTCAAGATCGAATCTGCATTATCTTCTGGTAATGATATTGCGAATAAGCCAAAGACTTTTGACGAATGTATTAATACCCCTAATAGCTGATTTAGTANTAAATGTGTGGAGGGAATACTTGTGGCGTGTGTGGGGCGAAAGAGGATCTAATGTACGCTGTAGTCACGTCGAAGCCCCTGAAAATCAGTTNACCAGAANCGAATAACTACCACCGTCTCTGCGAAGAACACTACGAGAGTATCATAGAAAACACGAATTACCACGTTCGGGAACTACCGCCCGATGAGACCATAACTGAATTAGAGCGATTCAAGGACGAAGAAGGGTATCTCGTAATATATACCGAAAATGAGAACCCCGAAAAGTGGTTCAGGGTTCCGCAAAATATCGAAGTAATACTGAAAAAGAATACATGAGTCATCCCATGGAATGGTCTGACGACCAAAAAGAGGCATTGAAGCGGTGGAGTGATAAGGATAAATCCGAGCGTCATCCCCACGATCTCTTACCGTCTGACGAAGAAGAAAAGAAGAAACCCCGCCAATCGCTGGTTACGGCTGAAGAGTGTGCGGATATGAGATCCTTTTTCAAAACAAATAATACCAATATCAAGCAGATGGCGGAACATCATTTCGAGTACTCACGGACAACTATCGCTGAACACGTATTCAACCGTCGCTGTTCACACGATATCGATGAAGAGCCTGTTGAGAGTCCGTCTGATGACGTAAACCCGGCGAACTACACGAAGGCCGATGAGTGTGCAGAAATGCGCGAGATGTATCAGGAGGTTCGGTCCATCCCGGTGATTCAGGAGGAATTCGATAAGACTTATGCACAGGCATATCACCACCTTGCAGGGCGTTGCAAATGCAAGCACAATACCCCTAATATCCACGCTATTGAGTGAACAACCGAAGCGATTATTACGTGGGACAGTATAGGATTATTCCGCGCTATTCGTATGCGTGTCCGATCCGTGGTCATCTGCCACGGGGAATGTAAGGAAGGAACAATGAGCAAAGAAGATTTAGACGTAACTCTCCCGGCGATTCGAAACGACGAACCGACACTTCAAGAACGAATGTCTGATAATGCGTATAATCAGATTCTCCCGGCCCGGTATTTGAAACGAGACGAAAACGGCGAAACGATTGAGGAACCCGAAGAATTCTTCGAGCGGATTGCAAAGAACATTTCTATTGCTGAAGCAATTCACACTGATGATGAAGTCTACATTTCCCGTAGACACATCAAGCCAGATCATCCACGGCGTCAAGAACTGATTGACGAAGTCTTCGGTGAAGACGAAGATGAAGTCCTGCTGGATGAGAAAAACGCTAAACACGTGGCGTATGATCCACTGTTCGAGGATCTGCCACAGAAGACGCAGAATGTAGTCAAGGACGCGAAAGAATGGTTCCAGCGCGATATGGAACACCTTGACTTCATGCCGAACACCCCGACGCTAATCAACGCTGGAAACGAACTACAACAACTCTCTGCCTGTTTTGTCAATTCTCCGGGAGACGACATGGAGAATATTCACCAAACAGCAAAAGAAGCCGCTCTTACGTTCCAGAGCGGTGGTGGGATGGGTTACAGTTTCTCGCAACTCCGACCCTATGGAGACACCGTAGGATCTACAGGCGGTATCGCCAGCGGCCCGCTTACGTTTATGGCAACCTTCGACCGTCTCTGCGAAACTATCGCTCAAGGAGGCGCACGTCGCGGCGCACAAATGGGCGTCATGCGTGTTGACCACCCGGATGTAATCAAGTTCATCCACGCGAAGAACAAAGACGTATCGCTAGCAGAAGAGCTTCGTCTGAACGATCCTGATGACTTCACTCATAACTCGTTTGGTGAAGCTCTCGAAGAGGCCCGTGAACACATCAACGACGATGGAACGGTGGCCAAACACCTCCGAAACGCTGCTGAAGGCAACCTTTCGAACTTCAACATCTCGGTCGCTATCACCGACCGATTCATGGAAGCTCTCGAAGCCGGAGAAGACTTCGAGATGATCAACCCCCGGACGGAAGAACCGCATATCGCTTCCCCCGAAACCAAAGAGATGTACGGATGGTTCGATCTCGATGAGTACGTCGAAGTCGGTGAACCACTCACGATACCCGCACAAGAACTGTGGGACCGTATCATCGAAGGATCTCACGAAAATGGTGAACCGGGTGTCATCTACATCGACCGTGTGAATCAGTTCCATTCGTTCGACGTGGAGGAAGAAGGAAACGAAGAGTACGAGGTTATTGCAACTAACCCATGTGGTGAACAACCGCTCATGGAAATGGAAGCCTGTAATCTCGGTCACATCAATCTCTCCACTATCGTTCGAAAAGACGCTCCGAACTGGCACTACTACGATGGTGATATCGAAACGTTCCTGAAGGAAGCTATCGACTTCGATGAGCTTAATAGCCGTATTGCGAACGGCACGCGCTTCCTTGATAACGTTGTGACGATGAGCAATTTCCCGGTCGAAGAGATCGAAGAAGCAGTTCGTAAAAACCGAAAGATCGGTCTCGGTATCATGGGACTGGCTCAGATGTACGTACAGATCGGTGTTCGTTACGGGTCTGACGCAGGGAATGATGTTGCTCGTATCATCATGCGACACATCAATCACGAATCGAAAAGAGTGAGCCACGATCTGGCTGTCGAACGTGGATCATTCGTCAATTGGGACGATTCGAAGTACGACGACCCCACCGAGTACGAAGACTGGTTCGAACATCTGGTTGGCCAGCACGCTGAAAAGTGGGCTGAAGGCTTCCCGGTTCGAAACCACAATACCACCACTATCGCTCCGACTGGAACCACATCCATGATCGGAAACACTTCCGGTGGGTGTGAGCCGATCTTCAACGTCGCCTACTACAAGAACGTAACCGATGACGTTCAGGGCGACGAAATGTTGGTCGAATTCGATGTTCTCTTCTTGAANATCCTCGAAGCAAACGATATCGATGTAGAGGCCGTTAAACAGGAAGCCGCAGATCTCATGGCGGATAATGAATTCGAGAGTGTGAGTGACCTAACCACGGTCCCCTCCGAAATTGGAGATCTGTTTGTCACTACCAACGATCTNTCCGGAATCGAACACGCTATGGTTCTGTGTGCGTGTCAGCAGGGTGTTGACTCTTCGATCTCGAAGACGTGTAACGTCCCTAACGACGCCACAATCGAAGAGATGGCTGATGTGTACGAGTACATCTACAAACACGGTGGGAAGTCTGCTACGGTCTACAGAGACGGCTCACGGTCGAAGCAGGTACTCACAACCCGTGCAGACAATCAAGCAGTCAACGCTGAAGAAGTCGGCTTTGATGAATGGCTGGAATCGAACGGATACGAGAGTATGCAGGACTTCATCGAAAACGGTGAAGAATTCGAAGCAATCGAATCTCCTGTCAGTGTTATCGGTGGGAAGCCGAATCACCGAGAAGCACCCGATCAAGTCAACGGAACCCGATATCGCATCAAAACCGGGTACGGTAAGATGTATGTGACTATCGGTGAAGACGAACACGGTATTGTCGAAGTCATGGCAACGGTTGGCAAATCGGGTGGCTTCAACGAGTCAATGTGTGAAGCTCTCGCACGTCAGATCTCACAGTCCTTCCAGTGGGGTGTCCCTGTGGAGGAAGTTATCGATCAACTCGAAGGTATCCGCTCACCCGCTGTTGGGTGGGATCAGGGAGATCAAGTCCAATCTATCCCGGATGGTATCGCGCTGGCTCTCAAACGCCACACTCAAGCGAAAACCGAGACTGAAGCCACGTCGAAGAACATGATCGACAATACGGGTATCAGTAAAGAGAGTGACGGTGGAGTGGACGAAGATGCAGGAATGAGCGAAAGCACGAAGGAGCTTATCGCAGATGGCGAGAATCCGGAGTGTCCCGACTGTGGGGCCATGCAACTCCATTATTCGGAGGGTTGCAAACGCTGTGAGTCGTGCGGTTGGTCTGAATGTTAAATTAACTGTTAGACCACTTCGTTTCAACTTTTAGTCGGTACTGTTTTAGGTGCAAAATGTACAGAGCGGGTTTGTACTCTCCATATCAGTAAAAAAGAATCAGAAAGCCTTATAGTTGTATAGCCCGTATATACATATGAGGTTGAAGAGATCAACTTCTGGTATCCGGTCCCTGCGCTACGGCGTAAGATCGGCTATCATTAGCACGCCCAATGGAAGAAAGGAAACTACAATGGTAACTCAATCACAATGGAATTCACTTCCCGACGTTGAGGAACAGACGCAGTTGGATGAGCCGATCAAAGTCCGTTGGTCAAGCCAAAACAGAAGCCGTATGCGCCGTCGCTTCAGAGCGGCGTTAGCAGACGGCTACATGGAAGAAGCAATCGGGCTTCCAGTTGTGACCCGACAAAGTACGAACATTGTCATCAAAACTGAAGAAGAGCTTGAGGTCTTACGCAAATGCAGTTCCATGGTCAAATGGAGAGTGTGGGAACGCATTGAGGCAGAAATCAAGGATCAGCTACCGGACGAACTAAAGGCCCAACCAATCCCAACGAAATACGAGCCACCGTTGAAAGACCATCCATGTTACAAGAGTGTTTCACTGGATCTCAAAGTGGGCGACCGCATTGAGACGCTGAAATACAATGGTCACGGAACTGTCTACGATGATGACAACAATAACATCGGAGACAAGAAATGCAACGCGAACGGAACCATCACCTACTACACCGTCCGCAGGGTCGAAGATGACCGTGTGCTGGCGCAGTGGTGTAACAGAGACACCTTGAACTGGCTACCTCGCGAACAGATCGTGGGCGTCTCCGTGTACGAGAAAGCGAAAGCTGAGTACAAGGAATACAAACGCCAGAGAGCCGCCGCGAAAAAAGAGGCGAAGGTCTCAAAGCGTAAAGAGACTGATATGGACACGCTGATGGAGGAAGTCGTTATTCCTCATGCTCGTAAATGGGCGAATGAAGTGTGGCCCGGTGGCACTGTTGACGTGGATGAGATCTGCTGGTTCTGGAACCCGTACCTTAGTAATGCTGCTGGATACGCTTACTGGGGTGGAGCGGTTCCAAAAACGATGGCAAGTGGGAGACTCGCAATCGGACTCGCTCCCGGATACTACTACCAACACGGTATCGATAAACTGTTAGAGATCGTTCGACACGAACTGATCCACATCTGGCAGTACGAACATCCCGAAGGAGATGGGGGGCACGGCCCAACCTTCCATCAATGGACGGATGATATGGATACTCATCGACACTGCAAACACTGGTCGAAATAGATCAGTGGTCGATGCGTATCCTTTTTTTATACAATGACAGGGATTGACAGAGTCGTTAGATTTATAACGCTATAATTCCTACGAATGTATGTGAGGGGGCGACCGCTCATTGACCAATTAAATGTGGTCTGGCACGCGACGTGAAAGCGTGTAACAACAAACAAATCCACAATCGAGCGTAGGTTACAGACATTGGCCGAAAAAGCAAGCAGGGCAAGTGCGTGCGATCCACATAGGAACTTTTCAAGTTCCTTTTCAGTAGCGGCCTTCGTCGGAATAAGAGGGCCGACGTAAAACAAGGGGGCGAGCGGGAAGGGCAATTCCCGCTCCACACCATCTTTCAGTACCCCGTTGCAGGGAAACTTGCGAGGGGATAGGGTGACGTTATCACTCGTGGTGAACTAATCACTCACNGTTCAACCACACTAAGGCGGACTAATCACCCGCCGCCTTTGAAACAAAGTACTATTAGATAAATTTATAAGCTTATAGAACAAATACTCAACTGGAAAAATGACTGTCTATATCTCATCCCTCGTACTCGAAGGTATTCAAGAGGCGATAGCAGACGACACAGTGAACGAATACCATCACACGGAGGTTAGGGCCTACTGCTTCGAGAATCAGTACTACGACACCGCCACGTGGATCAAGAATCATCACACCGAGTACTCCGAGGGATTGATGACTGGCTTCGAAACTGAAAGCGAGACTATCGAAAAGTAATACCCGTATCAGAAGTCTTATAAGCTTATAGAAATATTATACATATGAGGTTGGTTAAAATGAACGCACGTATCTTTCACACGGTGTACAGCGACGATGAAGACGGCAAAGAAGCACGGTTCCTGCGCTCGGACGTTCAATTCGATGACCGTATCCCAACGCAGGAAGATTTCGATTCGCTGTACGAGGAAGCAGGAATCGAGGAATTCGAATCGGATGATCACGGTGAGATCTTGAACAAAGTGTGGTCGCACTGGAACGCGGGAAGCGGTAATGAATCAGTCGAATTCGCCCGCCGAGAATGTGAAGATTGTGACGAAGTCTTCACCGGAGAGGTCGATGGCGAAGTCGATCTGCGCGTTCGTCAGAACAACGCCGAAGCTCACGAAAACGAAACCCGCCACGAAGTCGGTCACGGAACCCGCTCACTGTCGGTTGCGGATATCGTTGTGATCGAAGACACGGCATACCTATGCGTGTCCTTCGGGTGGGACGAGATCGACGTTAAGGCCGAAGCATGAGATTCGAGAGTTGGGACGAAGCCGGAGAAGCCCTACTTGAAAACGTCCCCGGTGTCGGGAAAGCGACCGTTGAATCTCTCGAAAAAGAAATGGCGGTATCGACGTTCGAATTCGGATGTGCGGAAGCTGGCATTTTTAATTGCCACGTTCGCTCCAATACCGGGGGGTGGTGAACAAATAGCACAAGCTACATTTACACNACTACTAATCATGACTCTAATTCGATGCGAATAGTTATCTGATAGGGGTATCAATTATAGAGTATGCTACCTTCAGCAGAGAAAATTAAGNCTGGCAACATTCCATGGGAACTGATCAAGCTGGCCTTCTGGAATCTCCGTACTATGTACTTCACGAAGCCAGAGCCATCGATGCAGCTTCGTGTCGAATCCAATCTCGAAGAGATGCACCGGGTGTTCGGTAAANCTCATTTCACAGGCGCGTGGGAGCTATCCTACGATCTCGGTGAAGATCTCAACATGCGCCGCCCGGAATACGAAGACGATGAGTACGAGTGGTATCAGACGCATGTTCGGGTCTACGGTAGAGGTGATTACTGCGAGATCCACGTTCACTATGAACTGTGTCCCACGGAATACCCACAAGAGCATATCGCGGAAGTCAACTACACGCGAGAACCCGGACTTCAGAACACGAAAGACATACTGACCGAAGCCGGGATTGAATGGTCGGAAGTGTGAACTACCCCACCCTACTCGCTCACGGCACTCGCTGAGGAAGGGGGCTTACCGCCTGCATTCAGCTAAAACAAACCAGCGACCGGTAGTGAGAGCGACAGAGCGGTGAGGTGCATGATCTGATCCATCAACCAGACCCACCGTTCCCCCCATCCTTTTTTTGGTTCGACCCATCGACGGGAATCAATGATGAAGTGAGAGGCGAAGATCCATCCAACAAAATTTGATGTAATTTCGCTGGAATGAAAACACTTTTATTGTTGGGTAGTTACCACTAATATGCTATGACAGAATCCAAATGGAATCAGGTCGGATACGTAATCAGTTCAAAATACCGTCGTCAGATTATGCGGATGCTGTTCGACGCGCCTAAGACGCCCAGTGCGATGTCGAAACCGAACACAGACATCCTCATCAGCCACGTCTCCCGTGCCCTCACACAGTTGAGAGAGCGAGAGATGGTTGATCTACTGGTAGAGGAAAACATTAAGAAGGGCCGCATCTACGGGCTTACAGACCACGGTGAAGAGGTCTGGATCGAAGCCCGCAAGCAGCACGAAGCTTGAACATAGAGGTCGCCCTCTCAAACTCTTTTCCAACAATCAACATCGACCAGTACCAACCATCATCTTACCAGACTGAAATAGCAAGAGTTAAGTGGTTGGTAGCCAATCGGTAAGTATGGAAGCAGAANACAACAGAGACGCCTCGCAGAAGTTACTTGAGAAATTCAAACAGACGTTCGATNCGAAACGTGCTGATAATCTAACACCAGAGGGCTGGCAATCAGCCGATGAGACTATCATGATCTTTCCCAAAGGTGTTGAGAAGGTAGGATTCGTTGGTACCGACAACTTTAGTCCAGTCGGGTATGTGGGAGAGGATGAGATTGTTACCAATAGTAAAACGTTTAAAACTTACACATTCAGTAGAAATGAAACTACACACCATCTCCATCGACAGAGAGTTGACAAAGTTTTAACCGTACTGGGGGTAGACGAAACTTACCTACTTGAAAATACATTATCTCGCTGGGATCTCGGTGATGATCATCCAGTTGTTATTGATACCGAAACTGATTATTACATCATTGTCGCACCCGTATTTTCGACATCCTCCTCGCGCTGAAGCGCGAGGCTTTCTCCTCGATTCAGGTAGCCAAAGGCTAATCGGCTCAGTCATGTGTATTTAATGTTACTTTGCAAGCCAGTATAATAATACCGGTATTGCTAACACATTCAAAATTTTAAAACCTAAAAGATCGGGATAGGTGTTGTAGACGTAAATTACGTTTACGAGTAATGTGATACTCATAACCAAATTTAGAATCACACGGCTTAGATTGATGGTGATAGTGTCGTCTGAATGTTGTCTCATATGCTCCATTTCTCTTTTCTGTGAGGCAACAGCGACATTCGTCAGTGCGTTGATGGTCTCTTGACTGTACTTTTGTCCGGCTTCCTGTGAGGCAAGCATGATCTGTGTTTTAACATCCTTGTAGATCTTTTCAGCTTCCTCTTCGGTCATCCCGATTTCCTGCAACACTTCACGCTGATCGGTATATACTTCGCTCGGATCTTGCATCGTCTGTTCTATCGATATATTATCTGCGTCTACCATTCGATTTCAACTCCTTTCGCGGCCAGTTCACCGAGTTCTGATGGACTGTATTCGGACGGTTCCGTGACAACAGTCTGTTCGATCTCGGTCTCCTGTTTGATCTGATTGTTCATCTCCCTATGCACCTTCCGGTGTTCTTCTGGCGTGAGGGGTTCGACGTTCTCAAGCGTATTGTACCACTTCACCGGGACTTTATGATGGACTTCCAGTTCATCGAAGCCATCCAAATCATCTACTTTGAGTGTCGCCAGTAGCCTATGTTCGTAGACATGATGATCGTTATGGCGGAAAATCATGTACCGACGCCCGTCTCCCAGCATTTGATATCGTGGGTGTTTTTCATTGTCTGGTGTACGGACTTCAATATCGAACCGATGGAGATATCGACGCACTGTAGTTTTCGAGCAGCCCAACTCATCTCCAACCTCGCGGGTACTCATCCCCTTCCCGATATACAATTCCTTCAATTTTTCCTTGTTGGCCCACGGACGTTCCATCTATGGGGCCAGCCGATTTTTCCGGTGAATCATTTCTTCCATGTAGTATTCCATAGTGTTNGGAATCCACTCTTTAGTCAGTTCTAATATTTCTTCAGTGAATTCCCGGATCTCCCACTGTGCATCCGCAGCGGCTCTCATATCGGCTATATGAAGCAGTGTTCGAGCATTGAGAGTGAAGTAGATATTTACCTTCGAACCAATAGGAAGTGCGTATCGTGCGTCTTCAGGCGCGACTCCGAGATCTCGTAATCGGTTGTACGACGCTACCGAATTTTCAATCGAATTTGAAAAGATTCGTTNTCGCGCTTCCTCAAGTTCCGTTTCTGACTGAAGTCCGTTCTCATCCAGAATCGTAGCAATATCTTTTGAATCCGGGTTTCGGTTTCCGGATCGAACGTCAGTGATTGATTTTGGTGTGACAACAAGAGTATTGGCAGGAACACCAGCAAAATCAACATATCGTTGACTCTGAATATCGAAGCTAATACCTGTCCGGTGGCGCGTGAGTTGCGCCATGAGAGATCGGGATACACCTTTCACCATGAATGTAATGTTTATATGCTCATACGGGCCGAAATGCCCTCTATTTAACAAATGTTGGAGGAATTCTTTCTTGTGAACATCTCCTTTCTCGATTTGTATTTCGCCGTTGAGCATACTAATAAACTCATCATCAACGGTTTCAGCAAGTGTCTCTGTCTGAGTTTGATCTCCAACCCAACCAGATTTATAGTCATTCCGTGCGGCCCGAATAACAACCATTTCGGGATTCTCGGTAGCTTCTTCTACGGTTACTTCCATAACAACTCTATAGAAATTATAGGATTATAAGTCTTAGCATTTTATTTTGTNTGGGACGATAAGTTTATAAGGAGGTGGTTATAATACCCCTATGAGGGTAGACGACCATCCTAATCGTCCAACTCAATCCTCGCTGTCGGTCTCTGACCGGCACTTCCTTCCCTTCCCCCTACCCGATCACCAGCGGTAAATCTATACCAATGCGACGTAATAACCCTATTAAGTGAGTTTCCAGTGAGTGAATCCGAACTACCCGATAAAGAGAAAGACCGTCCCCGATTCCGGAAAAAAGACACCCGTGTACAAGTCGCACTTGCGAAATTCCATGGGATGGGCGACGATGATCCGTGGACCGTCGAAGAAATCGGTGACTACCTGAATGTCAACGTTTCGACTGTCAGCGAATACATCAACAACACCGAGATCGGTGAAGAAGTAGAATCCCAACTGGCTGAAGCTCAAGCCAGAACCCGGATGAAGCTCGGTATGAAGCTCCTTGATCGGCTTGACAATCTTGAGCGTATGATGAGCCTCAAGGAAGAAGAAAAGCGTCCTGCGGTTGTCTCACACCGTTATGAGAACGTCAGAGGGAAGGTCACGATGAACCGAGAAGGGATGACCATCGATGACGAAAAAGAAGTCGGATTCACTGTTCCGGTCCCTGATAAGTTCAAGGAGGTTCCGAAGGTCGATAATGACATGAAGACGCTCATGAACGAATGGCGTCAGACTGTCGAACAGGTCGAAGATCTACTCGGACTCGAAGAACCCGACAAAATCGAATCCGAAGTCAACGAGACCCGAACCGAGATCAAACTATGGGGTGGGATGGAAGATGCAAACTTCCCCGAACAGGAACAGCGCGAAGATGCTCCGGTTGTCGAATTAGAGGAAAACGAAGACGAAATCCTCGTTGAATCAAAAGAGTCCGACGACAAAGACAACTGATTATAGTTCTATAATCTTATTAAGCTTTTAGGCAAAAGTAATAAGCTATAGCACCTAAAAGACTATAATAGCCATATCAATGAGTGCGCCAAATTCGGCAGGAGAGAACTTTTGTCCAACGTGTGACAGAGAGTTTTCTTCAGATCGTGGGATGAAAGTATGCCCGATGCACCACAGCGGAATCGAATTTGGTGAAGTTAGAATTCCTGTAATGGAGGTGATTCAAAATCTCTCCATCTGCTGATACGGGTAACTTAGAGGAACGTTCATTCGAACCGTTACCCAAACAGAAGGAATTTATGATGAGTACTTCTGATCAAGTGTTGCTTTCAGGCTCCTTCGGTGCTGGTAAGTCACGGGTAGGCAACGAAAAAGGATATCTCATGAACATGATGTACCCCGGCAACCGGGGTCTCATCGTTCGTAAACACTTCTCTGACGTGTATTCGTCTACGATCAAGCAGACGCTTCTTGAAGAAGTGATTCCGGATTCTCACATCCACAATCACAACAAGGGGGAACACGTCATCGAACACTACACGGGTTCATACGACGATAACGGCAAACCGATTCTCTCTGAAATCCACTATCACGGCCTTGACTCCGGAAAGTCAACGTCAGACGACGACTTGCCTCGTAAGATCGGGTCACACTCGTATGGCTGGATCTTCGTGGATGAGGGAACCGAACTGTCCAAAGGTGAATGGAACCAGCTTCAGGGGCGTCTCCGATACAAGGGAACGCGGCAAGGTGGCACGTTCTACACTGTCCCCTTCCAGCAGATCTTCACGGCGACCAACCCTGCATCCCCGCAACACTGGATGTACAAGCTGTTCTTCAACGCGGATAATCAGCAGGACGCTCATGCGATTCGCATGAATGTCAAAGACAACCCATACGTTCCGAAGTCCTACGTCGAACGGATGGAGAAGAACCTGTCGGGGATGTACTACGAACGGTACTTCCTCGGCAAATGGGTTGGTGCAGAAGGTATCATTTACAGTGAGTACACTGAAGATGACCACCTGATTACGGCTGATTACCTTGCAAACCCTGATACCCCTCTCGGCACGTGGGATATCAAGCGAACAGAAGAATGGGATTACAATGACGAACCCGACTCTGTTTGGATTGATCCACCGGAGGGCTGGCGTGTCTACCGCTCTATCGACTTTGGGTATAACAATCCCTTTGTCTGTCAGTGGTGGGCTTTGTCACCGGATGACGAACTGGTGCTGTTCCGTGAACTGTACCAGTCCGAACTACTTGTCGAAGATGCAGGTCGGCGGATCAAGGAGCTAACCAACGACGACTGGCATCTCGAAAACACGTTTGCAGACCACGACGCCGAAGGTAACGAGAACCTGAAGCGAAGAGGCGTCCACACTGCCAACGCGAAAAAAGACGTAAACGCTGGTATTCAATCGGTGAAGAATCGACTCCGGAAAGACGACCGTGGGCGGCCCCGGCTGTATATCATGGTCGGATCTCGCGTGCATAAACCAGATAACAGACTCGTTCTGGATGACAGCCCGACGAAAACTGTTGATGAAATTCCCTCTTACGTATGGAAGAACGACGACGAAGAGGTTCCCCGTAAGGCAGATGACCACGGCCTTGACGCCTTGCGATATCTGACATACTCTCTGGATAATGGGCCGAATATCACACTCGATGAAATGAAATCACTCGAAGAAACTGTCAACAGTGCATGGTAAATAAATGGTAAATCTCAAATCACCCGTTAGAAAAGCAAAGCAGTCATTTGAAAATGGCGTTGTAAGAGTACTTCAAAAGTTCGGCTATCCTTCTGCGGCTGGCGGTATGGGTGGGCATAGTTCCGCACCAGAACCCCCTTACGAGCGTAGTATCTCCCCGAAGTGGATCTACGAAATGCGACAGAAGCAGGCTCTTGTAAACAACGCAATCGAAGAGAAGGTCAATCAGACCTTCCGCCGTGGCTTCGCAGAGTGGGAAAAAGAGTACGTTGCCAAATGCAACGAGTGCCATGAGGAATTCGATACCTACGAACCATTCCGACAGCAACTCGGTGAAGCCGGGGATGATCTCGAAGAAGAGGATTTCGATTTCGACAAGAAACGAGTGTGTCCGGAGTGCGACGAAATGTGTGAATTCGATGCACCCGACGCACTCGAAAAGAAACGCGCTCAGAAATTCGTCGATGAGATCAACGAGCGAGGGCGTGTTGATCAGTTCCTTGACGGGGATGAACAGAATTCGGTGGGTCAGACGTTCCTCGAAGTGTGTAAGGAAGTCGCATGGGATATTCAGTCCTTCGATGACGGCTGGATGATCTTCGAACGTGACTACATTCTGAACAACCACGGCGAGATCATCGATTGGGATTTGACCGGTGTCAGTCGCGCTCCCCCTGAACTAATGCGGTACTCGGTTGATCAGGAGGGCAACATGGGTGAGAAGTGGTGGATCTGTCCGGCGTGTAGAGCGACCGATGAACACTACCACCCACAGCAGGATGGCCAAAAGTGCGATAGCTGTGGGAATCAGACCTACCGTGCATACGCGGAACAAGTCGAAGCTCCGGGTGGAGATGCTGAAGAATTCTTCATCCGTGGGGAATTCACACACGCCAGCGAATACGAACCATCGAAGTTCTACGGCCTTAGTCCGATCATCACGCTGTGGGAAGAGTGTCGGACTCTTGAACAGATGGACAAGTGGTATCAGACAGCCTACGAACAACGCCGCGCTCCACGTGGAGCTATGATCATCCGATCTACCAACGCGGAATCGGTTCGATCATGGAACACCGGCCAGTTCGAGAAGCTGAAGGATGACCCACACCACATCCCGACGTTCATTGATGATACCGAAGGCTCTGGCCAGCCGTTGACGTGGCAACCGCTACTCGAAGATCCAGCGCAGATGCAACATATGCAGATGCGAGAGTGGTTCCTTGACCGTATCTCGGCTAAGTACGGTGTAACCTCTGTCTTCCAGAAAGCGTCCCCACAGAATTCGGGGCTTTCACAGTCGATGGAGATTATCGTTTCCAATCGCTCTGCACATCGACTAAAGACTGTCTTCGAAGACTCGTTCATCCCGGCTATGTTGAGCCAGCTTCAGGTCGAAGGATGGGACTTGTCCATTGCCGAGATCGAAGAGGAAGACGAAAACGCCGAAGCAGAACGAATCGGCAAGGAGCTTAAAAACGCTCAACTCGCCCAACAGGTTGGTGCAGATGTTGAGTGGACTACTGCCAATGACGCCGATATCAAAGCCGGTATCCTCGAATCACCTGAACNAGAGGGCGGTGATGATGGGTGGCATGGGTGGTATGGGTGGCGAACCAGAGGGCGGTGATGGGGGTGGCAGTCCGTTCGATGAAGTCATGGCGGGACAGACCGGGCCTGAAGGTGGACGGCCACCAGAGGCCAACACGGTCGGTGGAGAGCCAGCCAGCCCTGATGAACCGACACAGGGCAATGAAATCGCATACTCCGATGGCGCAGGTACACATAACGCTACCTATGGTGGCGCACGTGGTGGAGTCATCAACATCTTCGATCATATCCAGTCCCAAATGAATGATGGGAACGCGGATATGCAGAAGCGGCTTCTGAGTCAAGCGAAGGTCGCCTACGACTCGAACTTCGAACACTTAGGAATGAACGGTGACACCATCGAAGAGTACGCCAAAGACGATGGCAAATCGTTCTCTGATCTCTGTGAAGACCACTACGGAAAGTGGCTCAAAACGAATCAGGGACGTGGCTCTACGGAATATCTCTATGAGTTGATGGGTGGCAACCCTCAATGAGTGATATGGATATCGGGCGGTTCGCCGCACTTGCAAGCGAAACTCCGGACCCAACAGTGGAGACAGTTGAGGGAGATCAATACAAAATCGTAGATACCCCTAATACAGATACCAACAAAGGTAAAATCGAAATGAAAGAAGAACTACTGAACGAGGTTGTCGGTGTTGCAAAGAAGTTCGCCAAAGAACGGACTTATATCAGAGATCCTTCGGAAGCTCCCGAAGGTGCTGATGTAGAGGAAGGGCCACAAGGAGGGTATTACTACGAAGAAGCGATTTCTCCGGATGACGGAAGTAGCCCGAATTCAGAAGACGGTGAGACCGAAGGCGAACGTCTCCAAACTGCACTAAACGAGCAAGGTGTCAGTGAAGAAGATCAGCAGCAGCTACTCGAAGAGTTGCAAGAAGTTGCAGATGAAGGGTTCGACCCGACTTCGATTCTCCAACCACTCCTACAGATGGGATACGACTACGAAACCGCGAATTCGGTTACGGAGGTAGTCTTCGGAAAGGATTTTAGCAAGCGGACCTACGTGAATAACCCATCGGATGCACCACCCGGTGTCGATCTCCACGAAGGTCCGCAAGGTGGAACCTACTACGAGGAAGAAGGTAGTAATAGCCCATCCGAAGACTCCCGTGAAGAGGGGAGACCGCAGGAAGAAAAACCGGAAGAAGAAGCTGAATCCAACGGGCGTGAAGAGAACCGAGAAGTCAAAATCGCAGAGCCGGAAGACTTCGCCAGCACTGTTTCAAACTTCATCGAAGAAGAGCCTGAAATGGGCGCGTTTCTCACTGCACACACTCCCGAAGAACTGGAAGACCATACGCTCATCACCACGGATGGAGGTGGCGCGGGGGTCTCTGTGAGTCCCGATGGGGATATTCAGAACTTGTTCAACCACACCGGTCCCAAAGGAATCGGTGAAGAACTGTTGGACAAGGCTATCGCAGAAGGCGGGCGCACGTTGGACTGTTACAACGGCTACCTTCGAAAGCTGTACAAAGACCACGGATTCAAGGAGGGTGGACGGATGGAATTCAACCCCGATTACGCACCGGATGGGTGGAATTTCGAAGAGTACGAGACGCCAGACGTAGTGTTTATGTACTACGACCCTGAAGAAGAATACACAGTTTCAGACCAATATTATGAGCCAGACCAATGGGGAGACGCCAAAGAGGACGCCAGAGGAAGAGCAGATTTTGGACGAAATGAAGGAGGAAGAGAGCGAAGAATGGGTGGAGGCGAACGCGGCGATGATTCTAAATCAAGCTCGTCTCGTAGGCGATCTGTAGCCGGAGACGAGATCAAAGAGGAAATCGCCAAATCGGTTACGGTCTCTTCACTGACTACTAAACAAGAAGACTGGTTAGACTCTTACGCCGCTGAATTCCCACTCTACAAGTCCGACTGGCAAGATGATACCCCTGATCGAGTTTCGGTTAAATGGGGCGGAATCCCGGTTGGCTTTGCCGAGATCCGAGACGAAGATCTCTTCACGGGGTACAACGGGAAAAACCAGCTACTCGAACGCCTCCTTCGGGCCATGTCTACGCGGAAGTGGGCCGAAGATGAAGGCAACGAATACGACTCCGGCATTCTCTCTATCGAAGAACACGCCGAGATCGGATCCGAAGAGCGAATGGAAGAGCTTGTGTTGGTGCTGGCAGATCTACCGGGTGTGACCGTCGAACGCGGGGTTCCATCCGAGAAGTCGAAAATCATGCTTGACACCCAACAGCTACTCCAACGACACCAGTAATATGGATACCAACGACACCAGTAATATGGATATCAAAGAGAGTATTGCGAAGGCTGCTTCTGAAGTCATCAAAGAATGGACTCCTTACGAGGGGCCGCAGGGTGGGCAAGGATGGCAACACTCGGAAAGCGATGAAGTCGTTTATCAGGAAGAGAAACCGGGTACAGGTGAGAGTGGCGAAGAATCCAGTGATACGGATATTGCGCTCACTACTGGCGACCCCCGTGTACGTGTAGATACCCCCGAAGAAGCTGTTCAAGCTCTCGCAGACTTCGATGAGAGTGATTATAAATACGACTATTGGGAAGGAGATGGAGAGGTTTCAGTCGGTTCTATCGTTGAAATCCCGACTGACGTATTCCAACTACAGGGAGATGGTGACACCGCTATCGTTGTCGAAGCTGATAAAGAGTCCGGTGGATATCGGGTTATGACAGAAGACGGTGTTGGCTACGAATTCACCCCGGAGGTTATGGGATTCGATGAGACTGGCGAAGGCGAAACGTCTATGCTCGGTGTATGGGATGACCCCGCCAATCAAGTAGCAACTGGTGAGAGTGAGTGGAGCGACTTTTCGGATGACGCTATTCCCAACGAAGTCAAAGAAGCGTTGGGTGAAACAGAATCCGAGCAAACGGAGGAAGAACCCGAAGAATCGCAAGGAGATCCTGATTGGTTCGAGTCTATTGATTTCGAATCCTATTCGAGTGATAACGGTCTGTTCTCCGGTGGGAAATATTCGTTCCGGGGTGAGGTAATCACGCTGGATGAAGCGGGGGAAGCCCGTGGTGTTCAGTACTTCGATTCCGAAGGAGTCCATAACACGTTTGCCGAGATCGATGGAGTCGCCACAACTGTCTCGGAACAGTCATCGGTTGATACAGGTACTATCCGCAATATCCATTTCTCGGAAGATACAGATATGGAAGACGGGTGGTATCGAATCGGTGATGATACCCGTGTTGAAGACGGTGGTGACTCGATTTTCGTAGAGTTTGAGGATCAGAACGGCAATATCACGGAAATCGATGCTGTCGAAGTCGAACGGGAACAGTTGATTGATCGTAAACACATCCCTGCTGAAATCGGGGATGCGACCCCGTCGATGGAAAAGCCGTGGGAGAACTACGAGCGTGAGTATCCAGAGAAGCCGGATCTCCCGGATCATCTCAATACGGGTAATATCACTGAAGAAAACGGATACACCGCAGAATCGATCAAGTCGATCAACAGTGGGTTGGGGCGTGTTGCCGATCTCGGCCTTGACAGGCAGATTTCGAGTATAGAGGTGCTGGATGAAAAGGGGACGTTGGGGCGATTCGACCCGAACACAGATCAGGTTCTCCTGAACCCCCGGCAGATGAATCAAGAGCAACTGGATGATCTTTCGGAAAACTTCTCTGTAGGTGAGACAGTTGAAGATCTCGTTGCCCACGAAGCCATGCACGCGGCACACGTAGAAGCACTACTCGAAGATGAATGGTCGGTCGATGAAATATTCGATGAACTACTAAACAAGCCGCTGAACGAATCCGAGAAGGAGATCATGGAGCGGGATGTGTCTACCTACGGCGCAAGTAACGCACTCGAAGTTGTCGCTGAAGTGGGATTAGCAATCACTATGGGGAAAGAGGTATCAGATGAAGCATTGTTTATCTACGAAAAGTATGGAGGGCCTGAACTATGAGTGATGAAAAAAGCATAATCGAAGCGACAGAAAAGGCCATGTTCGAATCGTTTGAAACATGGCTTTCGGACATGGAAGACAACACCGAGAAGACCGAGAAAGATTGGGTTCCGTATGTCGGTCCCCGTGGGGGTGAGGGGTGGAGAAGTACCAACGCCCAATCGGTTCGCTACCAGCCAAACAAACCGACTGCTGAAGACGATGATCATGATCCGAACGATGTAGATCAAGAAGCCGTAGACGATGCTGGTATCCATCAGACGCGGCTGTGGGAACCCACACAGGCCGATGATCTACAGGTCGGATACAAGGTCCGAAGCAATCAGGAGGAACACGAATGGGACGGGCGTGTTACCGAGATCTTAGACGATGAGATCGTTTTCGAGACTGAAAGCTGGCGTGAGATCCGGGTTCCCACAGACGAAAACGGGGTTCCGGAAGAAGATCTCCAACGACCGAAGACAGTTTTCTTTGGGACGGGTATCGCCAACGTCGATTATTCGTTCCTACCAGAAAACGGAGAGGCGACCGAGACGCAGATTCAGGCCGAAGCAGTACGTTCGGCCACAACTGGTGATGGAATCGGTGAGACGAAGCCGCTGGAAGCCTTCATCGGTCTCGCACTGGCGCGGGGAGAAGACGAATCCATGGTGAGTGAGGCAGTCGATCTCGCTATCGATAAACACCCGTATCTCTACGAGCGTGACAAAGATGATATCGTGGCCAACGGACGGGCTATTGTCGAAGAACACGACGCCGAACGCCTGAAATCCATCCATAAGGATTTTATGGATAAGGGATGGGTTCGTTACGAGGGGCCACGCGGTGGGATGGGGTGGCAGAACAGCGAAACCGGTGATGTGGTCTACAGCGAAGAAGCCCCCGGTGAAGTCGAAGAAGGGGCCGAAGATCAAACACAGACCACGCTTGATACGGGTACTGACGCCGAGATCAACATCAAAGAGCCGAAGTGGATGGATGACAGTGTAGCCCGTGTCGCTGTTTACAGATCTCTCCCCGAAGAGGCGTATCACGGAATCGTAGAAGAATCCGATATCGGCAGTGAGTGGAGTATGTCGGCTGATGAATGGATAGACGGTGCGAAAGAATGGATCGAAGCCAACGGTGATGAGAACGATATAAAGGAATTGAACGAGTATCTGGATCAATACGACACGAATGCTCCGTGGACGGCATATTCCGAAGAAATCACTGCACCGGATAACATGAATCCTGAAAAATCGGAGGAAATGAAAGCATTCAACGAGATGAATACCAGCGGCGGGATTAGTGCTGAATCCATGTGGGTCGCTGATATGGGGCCGGATGACCGCCGCCTGTTCATCACAAATGTCAACGACAAGGTTGGCTCAAGCGAAGATGAATACGGGATGAGAGCGGCTGAACAATCCTCTAAGTTCCTTGAAGCTTTTGGTCTCACGGTTCCGGAACATCACTACGAGGAAGGCGAATTCTTAGCTGTAGCCGAAGCAGAAGGAATTCCTGTAGGAGATCGTTCGGACCGTGTAGATATGGACAAATACGATTACTTAGAGCATTCACTGGCTACACTCATGATCGGTAATAAGGATCCTCACGAACAGAACGTCTTCCTCAATCGCACCTACAGTGGGTACGAACTGACCACCATCGATCTCGATCTCGCTGGAACGGATCTCACAGATCAAAGAAGTTCCATCGAAAACACTCTCGGAAAGCTCTTCGAAGTGTCTGTTAAACTCGACCTGTACGAACCATACGACGACGATGATATCCAACGGTTCAAGCAGGATATCATCTCTTATGTTGAAGNATGGTTCGAGTACAACGACGCTTCTGAAATGTTGGAGAGTGTCGATGACGAAGAAATGCGTGAGGTGTTCGAAACGAATATTAACGCATTGAAAAGCGGTGAACTAATTAGTGATGACACTGTAGTTACGNCAATGNACTCACTGCCCTGATCATAGC
>Ga0065698_100391_pt1 | contig 31626 bp, 25 predicted proteins | sample AntLakMe24m_30um_FD_59087 | JGI IMG/M metagenome (GOLD analysis project Ga0065698, IMG submission 59087) | Hypersaline microbial communities from Antarctic Deep Lake - 24m 3.0um v2 (version 3) | ecosystem: Environmental > Aquatic > Non-marine Saline and Alkaline > Hypersaline | place: Deep Lake... | reverse complement strand
GCAACCAACCGCGCCCAACAAGCAATTGACGATGACCCGCGTGAGATGATCAAAGGGCTCAACTACGATATCGAACATCTCACCGATCAGAGCTCTGTCCTGAAGGACACAAGCGATGGCCACGAGCGAGCTGTGGCGATGTTTCTCCAAGAAGACGAGTCGTTTGACCACACGCAAGAACGGTTTGTAGGTCAGTCACCAGTGGCCTACGCGCTCAACGAAGCCGACAAACGAAATCTCGAATACGTCATCGGAAGTAGTGGTGATACGCTACGACTGTACACAACGAATCCCGATGCAGGGTTTGGCTCACGCGGTCGAACAGATACCTACGTTGAGGTTAACACAAGTCTCCTTGCAGACGAAAAGGCGGCGTATCTCTGGCTGCTATTCTCCGCCAACGCGCTCCGAGAAGACGGGACGCTCCATGACATTATGGAGCGATCGAAAGACTACGCAGCGGCTCTNGGAGAACGACTCCGTGAACGGATTTACGACGATGTTGTGCCAGATCTGGCGGAAGCGATCGCCCGTGCACGTGATATCGACGATCCGACGAAGGAACAGTTGGACGAGACCTATGAGATGACGTTGGTGCTCCTCTACCGGTTGCTGTTCATCGCTTACGCTGAAGACGAAGAGTTCCTCCCGCGACGGCGTAACGAGCGGTACGACCGGAATTCTCTCAAACAGAAGGCGCACGACCTCCACGACTTCATTGAGGACGACGGTGACTTCGACGCCGGATTCTACGACCACTGGGACGACGTGATGCATCTTTCGCGGGCCGTCCACCGCGGACACGACGAGTTAGGACTTCCCGCTTACGAGGGGACCTTACTCTCTGAAGATCCGGATATCTCTCAAGCCGGTGCGAAGCTGGCGGATATTCGACTTGATAATGCCGATTTCGGACCTGTATTGGCGAACCTCCTGATCGACGAAACAGGGGACGGCTATCAGGGGCCTGTCGACTTCAGGAATATCGGTGTCCGAGATTTCGGGGTCGTATACGAGGGTCTGCTGGAGTCTGAGTTGTCGCTGGCCGAACAGCCGCTTACAATTGACAACGAAGGACACTATGTCCCAGTCGATATAGATGGTCAACAGACACTCGGTGATGATCACGAGGACATAGTTGTTGAAGAAGGAGAGGTCTATCTTCATGGTCAGTCCGGAGAGCGAAAAGCGACGGGGACGTACTATACGAAATCTCGGTTCGTTGAGCATCTTCTTGATCACTCACTGGAACCCGCACTGGATGACCATCTCGAACGTATCGACTGGCTCCGTGAGGAAGAGGGCGAACACGCCGCTGCGGATGCGTTCTTCGACCTTCGGGTGTCGGATATTGCGATGGGATCTGGTCACTTCCTTGTCGGGGCTGTCGACCGCATCGAATCTCGACTCTATGCGTATCTGACCGAGAAACCGCTGTCGCCCGTCGAGGACGAACTCGACAACCTCGAAGACGCGGCATTAGATGCCTTCGAAGACGAAGAGTACGCACCACCGGTCGAACGTGGACAGCTCCTGCGTCGTCAAGTTGCCCGTCGCTGTATCTACGGAGTTGACATAAACCCACTTTCGACCGAACTTGCACGGCTATCGATTTGGGTACATACGTTTGTTCCCGGTCTCCCGTTAACGTTCCTTGATTACAATCTCGTGACTGGCGACTCGCTGGCTGGAATCGGAACGCTCGACGAAGTGACGGATATACTTGATATCGAGCAGTCATCATTAGGGATGTTTGCTGGCGGTCAGAGCATAATGAACGATATTCGAGATGATATTGAACAGTTGGGGAGCTTCGCCGATGCCAGTGCTGAACAGGTACAAGAAGCACGCAAAACTCGTGTAGAAATAGAAAAGAACCTTGGCCAAGTTCGAGCGAGATTTGATATCTTAGCTGCGTCCCGTATAGATGACGAGATAAATACCGACCCAGTGTCTGACACTGGCATCGACGTGAGAGATCACGAGAGCTATGAACGAGCAAAGGACGTTCTGGAGTCTACGAATCCTCTCCATTTCCCCGCATCATTTCCAGAAGTCTTCGATGGTGATGACAGCGGATTCGATGTGATCGTTGGAAATCCGCCTTGGGAACAAGCAAAGATCGAACGTGACGAGTTTTGGCGAAGACACTACCCAGGTCTGAGTGGACTGGACAAAAACGAACGTGAAGAGAAGATAACAGAGCTTGAGACTAAAAGACCAGATCTGGCGCTACAACTGGAGGAAGAACGACGAGCACAACGGCAACGAAGCCAGATTTTAACCAACGGTCCGTATCCTGATATGGGTCGTGGGGATCCAGATCTATATCAGGGCTTCAGTTGGCGCTTTTGGAGACTTATCAGTGATTCTGGTTACCTTGGTGTTGTTCTCCCCCGAGCCGCGTTTATCAGCCCTGGTGCGGAGACATTGAGATATGAGATTCTTGAAAAAGGGAATGTCACAGACCTGACTTTCTTGAAAAACGAACGTGAGTGGGTTTTTGACAACGTTGAACCACGATATACGGTAGCTCTGTTTACTCTTCAAAAAGAACAGATTACTGATGGTGAAGTTCCGATACGTGGTCCCTATACCGACCCAGAAAGCTATAATGAAGGGTTGAAAGAAGGTCCAACCTGGTTCCCCAGAGAGGAAGCAAAGGCTTGGGCCGGGAGCGCCAAGTTCCCTCTGTTACCTCCAGCAAAGTACTCTGGACCAGCATTTAAACAGCTCACTACTGCACCAGGGTTATCTTCGGAACAAGAATCCTGGCGAGGAGTTCCCTATCGAGAAGATATTGCACATAAGAAACCATCTGGAGAGGATGTAGAAACAGACCCAGAAGAGGTTCCCGACAGCTTCTGGCCTGTATTTAAGGGAGCTTCGATTAACCCCCCGAATCAGGAACTTTGGGTGAATGATACAGGTAAACGCTACGCGTGGGTAGATTCCGAAGCGGGAAAGAGCCACCTGCAACAGAAACGCGAGAATGCATATCCCTACTCTAACTCTCCGATGTCAGAAATGCCAGAGAAATGGGTAATGGATAAAAGCACACTCCCATGCCTTTTCCCACGAGTAGCGGTACGAAAAGTTGCCAGGAACGACGATCAACGGACTTTACGTCCAGCTTTGATTCCACCACAAGTTTTCTTGAATAACACTCTCATATACTTCCTCTGGCCAGAAGGAGAACCAGAAGATGAAGCATACCTTCTGGGTGTACTAAACACAATCTTAGCAGACTGGTATGCTCGGCGTTTCGTTGAGACTCATCTTACTTTTCAGGTTATCAAGACTTTCCCGATTCCTCGACCTGGGCGTGATGATCCACTTCGGGAACGTGTCGTTGAACTCTCTGGTCGTCTCGCGGCTGTCGATGAACGTTATGCGGACTGGGCGGATGAGAACGATGTGGAAGTTGGTTCGCTTGACGAGGAGGTACAACAGGACAAGATCTATGAACTTGATGCCGTTGTTGCTCATCTCTACGGCCTCTCCCGCGAACACGTCGAGGTCATCTTCGAGACGTTCCACGTTGGCTGGGATCATCAAGAACGTTTAGATCGGGTCCTTGATTACTACGTGAGCTGGGCCGACAAGCTTGATCTTGACCACGCGAATCGTGAAGAAGATAGACAGGGGGGGACACGCAACGATGACTGAGCAACCGCAGTTCGTCGACAACCGTAATGGCAACACACTATCGGCGGCAATCAATGCCTACCTCGCGGATCTTGACGATACGCTCGCCGCCGACCCTGATCTTGACATCGTTACGGGGTACTTCAATCCAAGAGGCTACTTTTCAATCTCCGATGGGCTTGATCACGTTGATCAGGTCCGTCTTCTCGTCGGTGCAGAACCGAGCAACGAGGGTACGGAACGCTGGCGGCAACCGGGAGATCCTCGGGACGAGGAGTACAATCAAAAACGAATCAATGAATCACTCCAGACATTCGACTTCAACCTCAAGCGCGATCGGGATTTACTCGGGTTCTCCCGTGAGGTTGACGAGAATCTTCAGGAGCTGGTCGACTTCTTCCGTAGCGATCGTGTTGAAGTCCGTCGACACGAAGATCAGTTCATTCACGGGAAGGCGTATCTCTTCTCTGACCGCCAAGGGGTCATCGCAGGCTCATCGAACTTCACAGGTGCAGGGCTGAATTCGAATCTGGAGTTGAACATCGGTGCGTACAATCCTCACGTCACAGGTCAAGTACAGGATTGGTTCGACGATTTGTGGGCTGAGAGCGAGCAATTTGATCTGGCCGCGCTGTACGAGGAACGATTCGAGCCCTATGATCCGTACCTGATCTATCTACGCGTCCTCTATGAGCGATACGGCGACGAACTGGAAGAAGAGAAGGAGGAAGACGGTGGCATCAACCTCACTAACTTCCAGCAAGACGCTGTGAGGCGAGCAAACCGTTTCCTCGATAAACACGGCGGTGTAATTGTTGGCGACGAGGTCGGCCTTGGCAAGACATACATTGCGGGCGAGCTCCTGCGTCAGTACGTTCAGCAGAACCGTCAGCGTGCGCTTGTGGTGGCACCAGCCTATCTTCGTGATGGGATGTGGACACAGAAAGAGTCTGAATGGGGAGTCCAGTACGAGACGGTGTCATATGCAGAGCTTCGGCGAGATACTCAACTCGGCGGTGACCTGAACGTCCTAAATCTTGAAGTCGACGAGTACCAACTGGTCGTAATCGACGAGGCCCATGCGTTCCGGAATCCTGGTACACAACAGTCTCACGCTCTCCGCACGCTCCTCCGTGGGGATCCACCCAAAGACGTGGTGATGCTCACAGCGACACCCGTGAACAACTCGCTATGGGATTTGTACTACCTGCTCAATTATTTCATCAAGAACGACGCAGCGTTCGCCAACGAGGGTATTCGCTCGCTTCGTGAACGATTCAAGACAGCGCAGTCAGAGGATCCGGCTGATCTGAGCCCGGATATGTTGTTCGATGTGCTCGACGAAACAACCGTCCGACGGACTCGGCGGTTCATCAAAAACCACTACGAAAACGCGACGATGCCCGATGGTGAAGGAGGATCAGTTCGGGTCAACTTCCCAGATCCCAACCCAAAGCGTGTCGACTATACATTCTCGGAGACGTTTGGCGATGCCTACTTTGAGGACGTAGCACGAGGATTGGCTGCTGGCGACCGTGACGAGGGTGAGCTTACGTTGGCACGGTATCGGCCATCTTTCTACCTGGAGGGCGAGGAAGACGCGTCTGAAGCCTCTCTTGTGGGCCTGCTTAGGACCGGTCTCCTCAAGCGATTCGAGTCATCAAGCCACGCATTCGCCAACACCCTCAGTCGAATGGTGAGGCAAAACCGCGCCGCCCTTCGGCTTATGGAAGAAGGCTACTTCCCAGATCCGGATGCGATCGATGAGTGGGTGGAGATGGATAACGACGAAGCTTTCGACGAAACGTTGGGTGATGTTTCTAACGGGCATATTCCGCTTAGTAGTGCTGACGCCGATCCTGGACAGCTGCAAGCAGATTTAGAAAACGATGTTGAACTTCTTGAGCGATGGCGTGATGGCGCAAGTGAAGTCGACCGCGAAGATGATGAGAAGCTCCATGCATTGCGTGATACCTTACACGACGTCGTTGAGGCGGCGCGTGAAGACGCAGAAGCAGGTGAAGTTTCTGACAAATCTACTGAAGCATCTTTCCGTCAAAATAGGAAAGTACTGCTGTTCTCATATTACGAAGATACGGTCGACTGGATCTATGAGTATCTGGAAGAGATCATCTCTGAAGATGATGAACTGTCCTGTTACGAGGGTCGAATCGCGGCGGTCAGCGGTGATGGATCAAAGTACCGTGTTACGCGAGAACGGGCTGTTCACGGCTTTGCGCCGAACTCCGGCGATGCACCGCCAGATGCAACTGATGACTTTGATATCCTAATTTCAACGGACGTGCTCGCTCAGGGAGTCAATCTTCAGGAAGCCCGCACAGTCATCAACTACGATCTTCCGTGGAACCCAATGCGTGTTGTCCAGCGCAACGGACGTATTGACCGTGTGAACTCGCCACATTCGAAAATATATCCGATTACCTTCTTCCCCGAGGACCGACTTGATGATCTACTGGAACTTGAACATCGAGTCCGAGAAAAACTTACCCAAGCCTCGCGTTCGATCGGAGTCAGCGATGGTGTCATGCCAGACATGGATACCCTGAATCAGAACTTTGCTGAGAAGGTTGAAGACATCGGTTCAATCCAAGAGGAAGATACGGAGTTCTACGAGAAAGGTGGCGGAACGGCGGCCGCCTACTCTGGTGAAGAGTATCGTCAGGAACTCCGGAAAGGACTGGAGACACGTGAAGACCAGATCACATCACTCCCATGGGCGGCGGGTTCAGGATTCAAAGGTAAAAAGCCGGGATACTTCTTCTGCGCCCGTATCGGAGACGAGGTATTCATGCGATTCCTTCCTGATGAAATAGACGAGGAAATAGACGAGGAAGAAGACGAGATTGTGCAGGACACGCTCTCCTGTCTCAAGCGAATCGAATGTGCGAAGGAAACTGATCGGGCTCTACCCGAGGAAATGCGTGAGCAAATTTATGATGCCTGGGAGGTGGCTCAGGAAGACATCTACCGTCAGTGGCAAGAGCAAACAGACCCACTCAACGTACAGCCGGATATTAGGAAACTATTCCGTGAGGTAGGCCAACACCTTCGAGACAACTGGCCTGACGAGATGACTCAGCAAGCGATGGAAGAGACTGTTGAGGCCGTCGAAGCCCCATGGGGTAGACGGTATGAACGAGAACTTCGTGATATCTACGAAAATGAATCACTCGGCCCTGTGGAGAAATCTCGACAGCTCGTCGAGAAGGTCAGCGATCTTGGTCTCCAGCCGTTCGAGGCCCCGGACCCACTCCCACCAATCCAAGAGGATGAGGTCAAGTTGATCTGCTGGATGGTTGTCTCACCAGAGGAAGGGAATGAAGAAGATGATCGGCCGAAACTTATGAGCCAAGTGACATTCAGCTAACGGGTTTTTCCCCGAATTGCTGATTGATGTTCTATAGGTCGAATTCACTAACTTGTTGCTGAGAACGATTTCTATATCTGCGTGTTACTCACAGACGAGATGAAACCTCTGGTCGGGCTTACTATAGTCCATCACCTGAACTAACTCAAAGAGATTAGACTTTACTTAGTTACTAAGAAAAGAATAAGTTTATCTGTCCAAAAGAAAGATAGTGTGATATGGCGCGAAGTATCAAGCTGGCTGATGATCTGTACCAAGAACTCGGTGACTTCGGGAACAGAGACGAATCATGGAACGATGTGCTTGCTCGCGTTCTCGTACACGTAGATGAGGATGCGGCACTCGAAGACCGTAACAACCGTGCGACGACGTATAATAGTCAAGGAGCGGAAGCAGAGGACTCTGAACTAAGTGAGTTGCCGGATGGAACCATAGTTCGACATCGCTACCAGCGTGGCGACTACGGCGGTGAAACGGTTGAAGCTACCATACAAGGGGGTCGGCTCTCCGTTGAAGACGATACCCAAGAAACGCGGAGTCCCACGGGAGCTGCTCGGGTAGCCGACAAACAGCTTCGCGGTGATGACGCTCGCGGCGAAGGATATAACGGCTGGACGTGGTGGGAGTACGAAACCGAGGATGGCGACTGGGAACCGATCACAGAACTCGCGGAGGGATAACAATGGGAGAAAAAATGCCCCGGTGGCTGAATCCGAAGCTCGGGCAACGGGATAACGGAACGACGCTCCGCCACGTCTACAAGAGAGGCGAGTACGAGGGCGACGTTGTGACCGCCCATGTACAAGGTGAGCGGATTAACATCTCTGGAGATACTGGTCCAGACAATTCTGACTACACGACGCGGACACCGTCAGGTGCCGCCCGAAAAGCTGACCGGCGACACAGAGGTGTGGACGCTCGTGATGACCCGTATGGCTACAGCGGATGGGACTGGTGGGAATACCAGACCGAGGATAGAGAGTGGATTCCAATCAGTGAACTTCCCGAGTGGACGCGTCCGTAGCATCAGACGACCAGTGAATCACACTATTTTCTGGTGATCAATCGATCCACTGCGAGAGATCTGTGAGTTCCCCACCAATGATTTCGGAGCTCAAAAACGCAGTTGCTCCCGTAACGCGGGGATTTTGTCACGGTTCGCTCCCCAGTTGGCGTGGAACCAGACCCGATAGCACTCCAGCTGGACTTCGTTTTGGACGCCTCGAAAAGCTCTAATGTCATGTTCGAGTTCTCGTGGTCTCGAACCACAGTACTCCAACAACGTCTGGAACACCTTCTCGTGAAAACAGAGAACGTAGTATGTCTCCTGTTCGAAAAGTTCAAGCTGATCTAAAAGGTTTTCAACGTCATCCGCTGTCGGGTCGACATTGCCTGAATCCGCATCGACGACCCGCTCCACCAAATCAGTCATGTACGCACCCTCAAGACCGGCTTCCTCAACGTGATCCCGGAACTGATCGTTCCGATGTTTCGGCTCGGTTGAATGGAATTTCAGATAGTCCGATGGTAACTTAGTGGAGGGATTCAGCGAGAGCAAGACGACTGACGGTCGTAGACGGGTCCGGTTATTTTTGATGTACTCAAAGAGCTCCGCAGCATCCTCTTCGACACAACCGTCATTCGGAAAATCTGGACTCCAGAGTGCCCAACTGGATGTCGGGTACTCGTCTTTCAATTCCTCCAGCGTACTGACATCCATCGACTGTGTGTACTGATGCCAGAGTCATGAACGTACTCCTACCACAAGTGGCGATCGACCAACTAATGATTGTACTCTGACGGTCTCATGCCACCAGCAGCGACGACCTCGGTCCCGTGCAGCCCGAGAAGCATCCCTCACGGTTTTACCCCCCAACCAGCTCTTGATTGATATGACGTTTAGCGTGAGCTGGCGCACGCTCCTTGATGAACTTGACAACCTCCCCGAAGGAGCGACGCTGATTACCCCACTCTCGCACAAGCGATTCCGGGTCATCGACGTTCAAGAGCAACAAGTCGTTATAGAGTTTCTTGACCACAATACCGAGGAGACACAGCGACTCCAGCGTAATCAATTTGAGACGCTGTATCTGCGGATCACAGACGAATTGGACGGGTTTGATCTCGATCGCCTTCCACCGAATGCCGAACCGTACGCGACTGTTCTCAGTATTGATCCTCGTTTTGAAATTGACGAAGAGACGTGGATATTGGTGAAAACAGAGACGCAATCGGCTTCGCCATTCGTAGAATATCCCACAGACGAGGTAAACAAAGATCAGCAAGAGTCCAAGTTGGACCCGACGATCAAAGAGATGATTGACAACATGGGTGACCCCCCAGACCGAGTCACCTGTCCGATAGAAGCCTGTGACTACAGTCATCGGTCGGCGGCATCTGTCGCCCGTCATGTGAGTGGGAGCAGCACCGACAAGCACATCTGGGAAAATACAGACTATGCTGGGTGGCGCGACTTCGTCCAGAAACACGGTGAATCCCCTGGATAGAGATCTTTGGCTCTGTTGAAATCCTCGGCTACTGATGGTTTGTGGAGGCCGTGCTGAATACACAGCGCGCATTCAGCCCAAGCGTATCCAATACCAAGACCCGTGATACCTGTCAGATATCACTAAATCCGACTTCGACAGGCACTACATCAATATCAGAGACCCTTTTAAGACGCTTCTCTACCTCACCGGCGGTCGTTCGATAGACATCATGATAGATTCGCATGTGGGAATTACCATCCGGGTTCATATCTTTGACAACGTCGGCTCGCTGGTACTCACCGCTGTCAACACGGAAGAACGCGTATTTCGGCTCCGAGACAAAGAGAGCAGACTCGCCTGATTCAAATTCATCAATCTCAGAGTCGCTTAGCGTCTGTTTTAAACTTGACCGGAGGCCACTTGGGAGTGACATAGATATCTGTCCTCCTACCAGTAGTATAATACTTACGAACCAACATATCCGAGATAGCTCCTGATGGAGACATCCTCTGTATTCAGCATACAACTCATATTATGCTCTGAGGATTTCAATAGGGCCGAAGAATTCGGATTGGCTCCTGTAGACGAAATGGTATATTCGGCGGTAGACGACAACGACGACGTCGACCGTCACGAAGAGAAGGCAAGCGATGTCGACTGATGTAGAACGATGTTCTGACTGCGGTTGGTCGGTGTCAAAACCGAACACGAACCCTCAGCGTAAGAAGTGTCCAGAGTGTGGTGCAAGGTTCTTCGAGCGGGTCGAAACACGGTGGTTCGGAGGTCACGCCCCAGAATGAACAACACTGACCAGCGGTGACGAAACAGAGGCTACCGATCAGGCACTTCAACACGCGGCGTATCGGAGTTATCAACCCCCACGCCAGCATCGGCACAGTTAGGACACATAGCAGTGTCAGCAGCCGGATGTGCCTTCCAGACGTATTCGCACTCCGGGCACGGACCAACTTCAACAGATCGGACCATGTTTAACGGTTGAACCCCCAACTGCTTGAGTCGTTCGCGTTGTTGAGGGGGGCTGTGGGATGGGTGTATATATCCGGTGAGCGAGAACAGTCGATCACTCTCGAATGGGATCAGAACAATCAAAGCTCTCAACAGGAGTCTCAGCGGAGGAACCGCCCCGATCAGAGCGGGAATATACCAACCCCCTCGCTGCGCGTAGTGAGTTGGAGGCGAACGAGAAGGGACAGCAGTATCCCGGTGGTGAGCCTATTGAACACACTTACCGGTACTATCTATCTTACTGCAGTTCGCACTCACATCCGGGCCGTGAGATACTAGGCGATGAGTCGCACCATCAGTTTTCAGCCGTCATGATGAACTCCAGCGAACAATACCTACGGCGTATGAAGGCGATCATGACGCCGTCCGAGTGCAGGTGCGGTAAACCACTAAAATCGAGAGAGTTGGTCGGGGAGTGGCCCCCGGAGGACCTCAACAAACGGACGATCCTCAATATATTCAGAGACTCGAACGGAGAGCTCGTGATCGAGTTCTACCCCGGCTCGGAGGAGGACACGTTCTATATTGGCGAGATCGGAGGCACATACCACGCCGAGACAGCAGCTCACACATCTCCAGATATCCCGACCGGCGTCGACGACCTCGTCGACTTAGTCACCAACCATCCCTCACAGCTTCAAGGAGTCAGGGACACAGCCCTTGACGGCGCTTTCGAGGACTACCAGAAGTTCGTGTCGTAGTCGGCTATGCTCTTGGGGATATAAAACGATCTGTGGCTGATTGATTCTAAGATACTTGTTTCTGTGAGATCGTTGGGTCGGGAAAACGTCACCGGGCGGCACAGGTGTGAAGATTACCCCATTAATTAGAAACCAAACGGGGTTTGTGGGGTAACACGTAGAGATGGCGAGTCACGAGTTCTAATCGAGAGGTCAAGAAATCAGATGTATTCAACTCAAGTGTCTGTAAGTTCGGACAAGTTCTATCACCCTAAATGGCCGTTATCAGGGTCCTTAACCCCATAGAATGGCTTTCATAATTTAATACATAAATGTTGTTTTGCTATGATGAACGCTCATGATGAACGCTCATGATGAACGGTCATGATGAACGGTCATGATGAACGGTCAGGACTATCATAAGGTGTGAATAGTGATCAACGCCGTCAATCAAGATACATATGTCTGACAAACCTTTATTTCCATGTAGAAGTGTAATTCATACCATGCTGTCATACACGGTGTACAATCGGGCCGGTGGTCAGTCCAAGAGTGTACTCACTCGAGACCTTGCAGCGGCTCATGCTGAACAAGGCCAGAAAGTCCTCATTATCGACCTCGATGCTCAAAAGGGAAGTGTGTCGAGTTTCTACGATCTTGATTATGACAAAAACGACGGAAACTCCGACCGACTCACACTCCACATCATTGATCGGCCGGCGGGTGAATTCAGTGACCTCATTCATAACGCCGAGCCAGGCGTCGACATCGTTCCTCGCCATGAAGAACTCAATGACCTCGGTGAGATCCTCGACGACAAGGAAGCAATTGAATCGAGAGGGATAGAAGGAAATGAATTCGACCGATATACCGAACTGTTCCGAGTCCTCAAGGAGAACGGAATCCCTGAAGAATACGACGTCCTGATCTGTGATCCCAATGCGAAGGCCGACGATGCGTACTACTCTGCGCTATATGCCACCCGAAATGTCCTGATTCCCGCTGCAACCACTCCGAAAGGTGTCGCTAGTATCGATGACGTTTTCGACACTGCATCGAACTTCGCAGACGCTAAGAATATCAATATCGGGAACCTGGGAGTTGTCGCCACCCAAGCAAATCTGCAGAAGGGGACTCAAAAAGAGGTTGCTGAAGAGCTCCGAGATGATCACGACGCTATCTGCTACTTCAAAGAACTGAGCATATACGATGATACTGATTACGCGCAGGAAAGCCTCTTCCCACATATCAAGAACCTAGATCGGGTTCGCAAGTCGCAGGCGGATGTGCTGCCGAAGTACCGCACCCTACTTTCCCATATCCAGAACAAAGTTGGATCTCCACTCCCTGCATCGAAAGTCGACGAGTATGAATTCTGGACTGGAGACGACTATTGGGGAGACGTCTCTGTGCCAGTCGCCAACGAAAACGAAGTGGAGGCGAAATAGATGGGGTTCGGAAGTGGATCGGGTGACACCCCTAAAGGAGACGGAGACGACAAAAACCACTGGGATGACGGTGGAGAAATCACAGAAGAGCAAGCCGATCAAAGAGATTCGCCAGCTGAACGTACTGAAATCACCAATGGTCCAGGAGACTCAGACTCGCACAAACACACGGCAGCAACAAAAAGCGTGAACGATAATCAAGACGAAGAGAACTCAAGTGTAATGCCTGAGAAACTCGGCGAGATCGACGTCACCGACCACTACGGATCAACTGATCTGGCTCAGATGGTGATGGCAAGAGAGTATCACAAAGAAAACCCACAGGTCCCCTACGCCATGTGGCGAAGCGGAACGGCGACCGGACGGAGTCGAACAACAGTCGAGATCGCTCCACAAGTCGATGACTTGGTCAAAAACGTAATGCGAGAATTCGAAGCCCGGTATGATGCTGAGATCAACAAGGCCGATCTCCGTGAATTTGCGATGGTTCTAGGATTAATGCAGACGGACGACCTCTTTGAGATGGCAGAAGAGTGGGGCCTTCAACACAACGGGTAATGGTGGAATAGAACGTTCGCACCAAGCCATATGTTGATGCATTACGTAGCGCCGTGTATGAATCAAAGAGGAACCGACAATGAAGCCCGATGAAAAACGGTATGAGGTCCCTGTCTTCGATTTTGGATGGGGAGATAACTATGTCGTCCCTCAGTTGGCCGATGAGGACGCGGAGACGTACATCCAAGTAAAGTACCAAGAGTGGAGCCAGGGCGACCCTGAAGTTAGTGTGAAATACGTTGACGGCGAGACCACCAATAGGTACATATTCAGGGTAACCGACCAAGATCTTCAAGAGTGCAGCTACAAGGGAGATGATCCGAATGAACTCCCAGTCGAGGTTCAACACGCGGTCTATTCATTTGGGTACAGTATCCGAGATCTGGAGTCGATTACCCAGTGGATGTTCAGACTCGTCGAGGCGAAAGAGATTCTTGAGGGACTTCAGCAGCTTGGCAGTGAGTACGAAGAGTTGCCTCTAATTCACTTCCTGTTCCGCGATACGATCCGCGTTTTCGACACACTCACAGGTTTTCTCGCCGCCAAAGCCATTCTTCCCGATCGGGAATACGAGTCGTTGTGGGTGGACGTGATGCTCTCCGGGGCAGAACAGAACGGAGGGAATATGATTGCGAATTTCCAAGCGGCTGCAAAGAAGCAGATCAGCGAGATCGAGACTGAAGGAATTGGATTTGAGGGCGACACGTTGGTTGTCGAGGAAGGCATCGAGTTGACCGAGAAAGAAACCGAGCAGGGACACACACTCTTGGTCGACTACATAACACCCTTCGGGATCACACGCTGTCGATTCCTTGAGGCCGGTGAGGGTAGGTATGTCTGCCAGTACCCGGATGGTAGCTACCTCCCTCCAGAGATGATTAGGATACTCGAAGAGCGGGGCAAGAAGGTCACCAACCGCGAAAGTATTGAGCATAAGGAGACTCCCCTGGAGGTCGTCGAGCACGCATCCCTATTCGCCGAGGAACTACAAGACAACCCGCTGGCCCCGGACACTACGATCTTGTCACAGGGAGAGTCGTACGTCCCGATTAACTTGGCGACAGCAGTGTTCGAGCGTGCGAATTCAACCGCTATGTCACTGGTCCCGTTCGATTTGAACGAAAGTGTTTCGCGAGCTCTGCATCAAAAGGTCTGTGAGCAAGTCGGTATCGACTCAGCAGACCAGCTGACAGAATCAACCCACGACAAAGTACTGGCCACCGTCCATGATAACTTGACCAGGGAGTTAGCAGTAGAGTGGCGCGAATACATGGAATCTAACGAAGCATACAGTCCACCAGACGAAGACGCGTTTAGGGATTCACCACCACGGTAAGTGTACAGGGTTTCTGGTTTGTGTTGGATCTGATCACTCAGCCAGACTATCCCAGTCGATTGTATTGATCTGGATGGCATTTTCTTTGCTTGGTTGGGTTTCACCCCTCTCTGCGTGGCTGATAGTTCCTTGGTTACAACCAATGCGGTCAGCTAGCTCTTTTTGAGTCAGACCGGCCTCTTTTCGAAGCTCCCTAAGTTCATCACCAGTAGGGCATTTATTCTCATGTTCCAATAGATCCCAATCAATATTGTTGATTTTTTTAGCCATCTTTGTACTGGGTTCAAATCTCTCTGCTTCAATGTCTGAAACCGAGTTGGGACTAATCCCAATCTGAGTAGCTACATCATTCTGGGATGCGCCAACATCTTCCCGGAGTGATCGAAGTTCATCACCAGTAGGGCAATCAACAGGATCATCTTTTTCTCGCTCTAGTTGATCCCAATCGATATTTCTGAGTTTGCTAGCCAACTCTTCTCTGGGTTCGAAAACGTCATTCTCAACTTGGGCATATGTTCCGCTAGGTTTGTCAATGTGATCTGCCACTGTAGCTTGGGTCACACCAGCATTTTCTCTGAGTTCCCTGAGTCGATCACCAGTTGGACACTCAAGTCGTTCCTGTTTTTTTCGCTTTACTTCTTTCCAGTCAATGGCATTGATTTTATCAGCTGTTTCCTTGGTGACGGAAGTTGCACCGCGTTCAGCCCTGCTGATTGTGTGTGAACTGAGATTCACAATGTTGCCTAATTCTGCTTGAGAAACACCTGCGTCTAGTCGTAACTCACGGAGTTCAGTACCAATCGGACACTTAATCGGGTTTACTGGTTCAACATTGTTCCAGTCGACGGCATTTATTCTCGAACCGAGATCCGCTTTTGGGACATAATTTCCAGTCTCAATCATAGATATGGCGTCTTTATGAGTATCGATTATTTCGGCCAGTTGTTTCTGGGTCAGATCAGCATCATTTCTCAACTGTTTTAATTCATCTCCTGTTGGGCATTCAAGATCCATTTTTGGCGTGAGAACGCCCGCTTTTTTTGCACCTTCTAACCAAGTTATATCTCCGTCACAAACTTCGTATAGGTAATGAGGCACATCATCAGTGTTACGAGCCCACCTGTAGTATTGTTGGAAAGATAATGGTTCGTCAAGTTCACTGGCACAAGACTGGATCGCACTTGCGAATTCACCCAAAGTGTAATTTTCTTTCGTTGGTCGCTGTCGTTCTAATCCATGGTGATCCATCCAATTGATGATCGTAGCTTGGACAGTACCACATATATTGGCGATTTTCGTCAGATGGCCATATCTCCCGTACATGTGTTCTAACCACTCCTTATCACGCCAAGGAGAATAGACAGCATCAGACTGTGACTCGTCTATAGTTTTGTAAGTTGAGTCGATGCCGAGAGACGGCCCAGTGTAGCTGTTCAATCCAACTTTATTCGTCGTCTGTTCTAGGCGGTCAGACTCACCTTGACCCTCTACATCTACTCTATTAGATTCGTCATGATCGAGATGGACCATTCTCCCTTGGCGCAACAATGCAGCCTCTGAATCAGTTCGTACTTCTATATCGAATTTGTGGAGAAAATACTGTATTGTATTGGTAGAAACATCTGCATCTACTTCTGTGGCGATTTTACCAGCAGGTTTTCGAAGATCGCGATATTGGCGGCGAAGCCATTCTTCATCTTTATACTTTTCATCTCCCCCATGCGATTCCTCCCACAATATTCTCGCCTCGCTGCGTGATCTTGTGGGGATACCATATTTTTCCATGTAATAAAAGAGAAGAGAAACAGACACACTCCAGTCTGCAGCTATCTTCGGCAAGGACTTTTTCTTATCATGATATTCGTGTTGTAGCCACTCCTTATTTTTCCAAGGGGCGTTTCCAATCCAAGCCGATTCTTTATCCCCCCCAATCTCGTGATTTTGGAGCTGCTCTCTCACATCCGATATTTGAATTCCAAATTGACGAGAAATATCCTCAACAGACCGATCTAACACGACGTAATTCAAATGGAGCCAGTCATTATCTTTATACAAATTTTCGGGTTCAACCCTTTTCGCAGTGGTCTCTTCCAACCGACTATCAAAAACCTCAACTGTCTCACCAGAATCGTCAGGCTCCATTAACTAATAGTAAATTCTATGAGAACATATATATTTCTTTAACATATGTAAAAATGGTAAGTATATGGGTCAGAAACAGATTGCCACCATCTACGAGACTACCGGCGACTACGGCATCGTCGCGATCGGAAAGTTCGAGGATACCGACGGGATGAACGCGCAAATCAAGGAGCTGCTATCCGACGTGGATATTCGAGAATTAAACACCAGCGTCGTACTAAACTCGGTCTGCGAGAACGAGCAATTCGAACTCGACGTCGACGAAGAGTAGTCGACACCCCCACCCCACTATTTCCAGTGCTTTTGCCAGAATGATCATACCCACTACGTGGGATGATAATTCTATGTTAATGCGGTACGGAAGTGTTTTAAATTAACACCGTATAAACTTATCTATTTATGAATGTGGGTGTGACATAATTCTGAGTGGGTTGGTGTTGTCTCTATCGCACCTATAAAGGCAAAGCACTGGAAGTGGTGGGGTGTGTCTGTAGAAAAATCTAGTCTTGTACTCACCCTGTATAGATAGCACTGGAAGTGGTGGGGTGTGTGGTTTATATACTCGACCACTCACTGGAAGCACTGGAAGCAAAGGTTAAATACATATGGTGAGATACGTCTCGTATGTCAGACTTCAACTTCGAAGCAACAGGGGCCATCTTTGAGCACCGTGAAGCACTTCTCGAAGATTGGACACCGAACACGCTAGTTGGAAGAGACGCCGAACTCAATCAATACCATGCTGCACTCCAACCGGTGATCGAAAAGGAACCGCCGAGTAATATATTCCTATATGGCAAAAGCGGTGTTGGTAAGACTGCTGCCACACGATTTCTACTTGATCGACTCAAAAACAGTGCCAAATCCGTTGACGGATTATCACTCACAACAGTCGAACTAAATTGTGACCGCTTAAACACGAGCTACCAAGCTGCTGTAGCTCTTGTCAACACACTCCGAGATAGTGGCCAACATATTTCGAATACAGGATACCCCGAGGCAAGTGTTTACGAATTTTTATTTGACGAGCTCGATAAAATCGGTGGGACCATTTTGATTATTCTCGACGAGGTGGACCATCTCAAGAATGACACCCTACTTTACCAGCTGCCACGCGCACGCTCGAATGGAGATGTCACGAACGCCCGGCTCGGTGTCATTGGAATTTCAAACGATCTTAGCTATCGGCAAGATCTTTCAAGTAAAGTCAGATCCTCCCTCTGCGAAAAGGAGGTCTCCTTTACGACATACGATGCTAATGAACTAGTCGAGGTTCTAAAACAGCGTGAATCGGTAGCGTTCAAAGACGGTATCGTTGATGAAGCAGTTCCTCAACTGTGTGCAGCGTACGGTGCAAAAGATAGCGGAGACGCTCGCCAAGCACTCGATCTGTTGTTGGAGAGTGGTGATGTTGCCCGTGAATACGGCCATAGTAGTGTTACAGAATCTCACGTCAATGAAGCCCGCGAACGATTGCAGACTGAACAAGTCGTAGAAGGAATCCAAAACTACGCCTACCACGGTAAACTCGCGTTATGGGCACTGGTAATGGCCGAAAAGGAAAAAGACGAACCCGTTAGAACACGAGAGATTTATCAACCATATCAGATCGTTTGTGAAAAGGAAGGGACAGAATCTGTGTCAAACCGAGCAGTTCGTGAATATTTATCTGAATTAGAAACTTTAGGAATTATTTCATCAACAGAAGTAAACCGTGGGCTCGGTGGTGGGGCATATAAAACACACACGCTGAAACAACCAGTATCAGCGGTCAAAGAAGGTCTGTCAGGATTCCTTAACACTGTAGAGTAATCTAACACACCCCACTACTTCCAGTGCTTTCTACGAAGGCTAACCCCACTACTTCCAGTGCTTTCTACGAAGGCTAACCCCACTACTTCCAGTGCTTTCTACGAAGGCTAACCCCACTACTTCCAGTGCTTTCTACGAAGGCTAACCCCACTACTTCCAGTGCTTCGCTTAGATTAGTGGGTATGTTGTTGATACATTTTCGATCAGGGTCGTAAACCGAGACAACTGGAGCAAAGAAACAATGCAAACCGGTACAATTTTTCCCCGCGATCAGTGCCGTACCATGAACTTACTAACGATTAACTACCATCCCACAAAAGGTAAACCAAGCAATGTCATCCAAGGATAACATCGGCAGTGGTGAATCAGAAAACACCACACCGTGTACGTCGGTCGACACCGATAGCGAAGGTCCTCCCCGGGTAGAGGGCTCACCAATGGTCGACGTCTTAGATAGCGACATCCCTTGGAGTCCGTTTTTCCGCTACGATTCAGCTTACGCTGACCAGTACAACGGGATCGAGCAGTTCCTCGATATTCTCAAAGAGAATGGTTTCTATTCACTTGAGGGACCGTGTGGAACTGGTAAAACACTCATCGCAATCACTGCTGCGCTAAAGGCTATTCGTAGTGAAGAGTATCCAGAGTACACTCGCGTCTGTGTCTTTACACCCAACAAACAACAGCTCCGGCAGTTCACGAAGGAAATGCGTGGAGTCAACCGGTCGCTTCCGAGTGGCGTCGACAGCGCCCAGACAGTCGTCATGAAGGGTAAGACGGACATGATGCCCTACTCGTTTGTGGAGATCCCGCCGTTCGACCAGAAGACGATTCACGAGGCTGCTGACGACCTCCGAAAGAAGACACGCGAGATCATCCAATTCGATAGCGACATCCCACTCAACTGGCCCGATGGGATGAACCCGCCAGCTTCGGCGCACCACGACTACGACTGGTCGAAAGCCTCTAGCGATGCGAAAGAGCGCCGAGAGGCAACGCCGTACGACCCGATCCGTGCAAAGTGCGTTCGACAAATCCTAATCGACAAAGAGAACGATGACGATTACGACAGGCTCGTCGTCGACGGCGTCGAAAGTCCGTATCCAGACGTGGTCCCCCACACGAGCCATATCGTCGATACCGACGAGCTACAGGAGATGGGGATTCAGCAACTTGACCCGGACAATAGAGGGAAATTCGACCCGTTCTATGCGTCGTTCTTCGCTCCTGGATTCCCCCAATTCGGATTTTCCGATGCGAAGGGGGACGTCCTCGACCGAGATGCACTGTTCAAGCTCGCGGTCACCGAGGGCGTGTGCCCACACGAATCGATGGCTCACTTCGCACGAAAGGCAGACGTCGTCCTAGGAAACTACAATCACCTGTACGACCCACGAACACGCCGGCTCACCGCCTCGAAAATCGAGCTGTTCGATGAGGAAACCATCGTCGTCGTTGACGAAGCCCACCGGATCGAAGAGAAGGTTCGCAAGATGCTGTCGACTACGCTGGATATCTACACCATCGACAAAGCAATCGCTGACCTCCAGGTCGCACAAGCCTACCTCAACGGGGAAATAAGCCGGTCACCGACACCAGACCTCAACTCCGACGAGTTGGAGATGGCGGTCGAACTCAGCGAGGCCGCTCTGGAAGAGGTATCTGTCGACACTGTTCACAAGGAAGATCTCGGCGCTGTCGAGGAACTTCTGATCTTCTTGAAGCAGAAGTTGAACGAGTTATCTGCAGATCACCTCAGCGAACGTTTCAGTATGGGCTGGCAACAGGCAGTCGAACGTAATGGAGCAAAAGAAGAAGAGCGACCGCTCACAAACGTCGAACTACCGGGGGCAGATGGGCTGCTGATTCGGCAGGTGATAAGCCGATTCGACGACGGGGAAGGGCGGATGAAGAAAGCCTACGGCGTGTTCACAGCTGTCGATTACCTCTTCGAATATCTTGATGAGGCCGACATCTACGATCGGGAGCCACAGGGTGCGGAGGTCGGGAAATTCTGTTACGATTGGGTGGTCCGAGATATCGTCGAGTATCATCGAGAGATCGTACTCGATCCCAGCAGGAAGAAGAAGGTCCCCACAGAGTACCCCACTTGGGTGCGCGAATGGACTCCAAAATTTCAACTCTACAACTGCATCCCGACAGAGCCGCTGAAAGGTATCTTCGGAGAGGTTGGCGGTGGTATCCTGATGAGTGCAACGCTTAGTCCACCAGAAGCATTCACTCAGGCGGTCGGTGTCGAAGAGGTCTCACCGCACGATGAGCTCACCGACACCAGTGGCGACTTCCGACGCTCAGAATTCGACCAGTTCGAACTCCGATTCCCGGAGGAAAATCGGCTCTCGCTAACTGTGGACCTGCCAAAGTTCACTGCGAGTAACCGGGGCGAGATAACCACCAGTGAAGAGAGGATGACCCAGACCCGGAAACAGTACGGGGAGATGATCAAAACAATCGTCGAGTCCGAGGGCAACGTCATGATCTGTATGCCCAAGTACGCCGAAGCAGAGTGGGCCTACGAGTGGGTTCAAGGAAAAACGTCGAAATCACTGTTCCTCGACCAGTCAAGTACAACTGAAGAAACAAACGAGATGCTGGATGAATTCTTCGAGGATAGCGAAGACGGCGCTATATTCACGTCGGCTCGAGGAACGATCACAGAAGGCGTCGACTACAATGGGTCGAAACTCCACTGCTGTGCTGTCATCGGCATCCCCATGATCGACAGCCGCACCGAGCGTATCAAGGCAGTCAAATACGCCTATGGAAAGAAGATATCATCTGCAGGTGGGTTCGAGACGGCGATAAAGATCCCCGCAGTCCGAAAGTCTCGCCAAGCCATCGGTCGGGTGATCCGGGGTGCAAACGACGTAGGTGTGCGTTTGCTGGTCGATGGTCGGTATGGGTCGGATGAGTGGGATGGAGCTATCACTAATCTCTCTGAAGACGAGCAAGAAGAATTCGAGGTCGTTGATCCGGCGTCGGTAGGCGACACTCTGAGTGAGTTTTGGTCGCAGGTCGACAGAGAGCAAGCCGAAAAAGGGAGCTCCAAAAAAGTGGTCGAAGGAGAGAGCCAGCCGCAGGACGAGGAGAGCCAATCACAGGACGGGGGAGAAGACCAGAGCCGTTCACTGGCCGACTTCGAAGATTACCAGTCGGGTGTCGAAGAATCCCCGAACACAAGCGTCGAGGTGAAACAGTCACCGCTCAAAGAACCCTCAGAATACACCCGACCGAGTAGCGGAGACGTGTCGAAACTGTACCTCGGTAGTGGATCGCCTGTGAAGGGATGGATACCAATGCCGAAAGAAGTGATCGAGGAGCATATCGCGCCGAAGGTCCTCAAAAATCGGGTCGATGAGAACAACGACAACATCCAGGTCAACTCGTCAAAGGACGTCGACCACATTTCCGGTTGGGATCGGGTCAACGAAAGCGTCGTGCTGAACGAGATCGTCCCACTCGTCGAGGAATATCGGTTCGAGTAGACGTTTCCAGCACTGCCTGTCGGGGAGATACTCCCCCTCGGTAGGTGTGTGGTTGTGTTGTCGGATGAGAAAGGAGTCTTTTGTTGGGTTGGTCTCCCTGTGTGCGTGCAAGATGGACGGGAGAAAACATAGAAGCGACTGCCGTGACAGCAACTCGCCTGTACCACCCGAAAACACGCAGTAGAAGCCTCGATACCACCACGGACAACAGATCAACCAACCACGGACGCCTTGCCACTGCAACAAGTGTTGTCTCTACAACACTTCTTGCTTTAGAGCAATACGGGTCCGGTTGAACGTTTCATAATATATAATTTCCTATTATATAGTATAAACGTGGAATCGTGGCCTAGAGTGGTTCTGTCGTGTGTAAGTGGTGTTTAACCGAGTATCCGGGGCTGTCTGTACGGTTTGGTATCCACGTTCGGGCGGCTATCCATCTTGCACGCACACGGGGAGAGGATAGGTGACCCCCGAACGATTATTCGGTAGGGAGCAGCGATAAATTCCCGTCACTACACGCTTCCATTTTTCACGGAGTCAAAGGCCGTCTTTCACCTCGTTAATCTTAAAACACCGCGTTAGCCTCTCTAACGGCCATCTGCATTTTGCACACAGGCTTACCTTTATATATCTGTCCGGCTACCTGTCGGGTATGGATGACAGCACAGGTGGGGGGGATAGCTCTATACGAGATATGCTTCAGGAAGATATCGAGACTGTCTTCGCGAATAAGGATTTGTTAGATCCCGAAACGATCATCGATGAAGATCGGATCGTCGGTCGCGATCAGCAGCTGAAGATAGTTGTCGACAATTTCAAGCACGTATTAGACGGTGAGAAGGTCGACGACCTCATGTTGCATGGGCCGTCTGGGACAGGAAAATCGCTCACGATAGGTTCCGTAGCCGAGCAGGTACGGGAACTGGGGTTGGAGACGGGGATCGATTTCAAGACCTTCAAACTCAACTGTGCTCAGGTTAGTTCCCGTGACGACGCCGTGTTCATGCTGCTCAAGCAGGTCGCACAGTTCCTCGATGTTGATCCAGGAGTCGCGAAACGGACTGCCTCTACAAGTGGTAAATTCGAGCGACTCTTCGATCTTTTAGGTGAGCATTTTGACTCGGTGGTGATCGTACTCGACGAGGTCGACAAGCTGCTAGGCCGGGAGAATAAGTCAGACCCGGCATTTTCGGATATCATCTACCAGCTAACCCGGTCAAATGAATTTGGACTCACTGAAACTGATGTTTCGGTGGTGACTCTATCTAATAATCCGGTCTGGTTGGAAAGAGTAAGCAGTCAGACGCACAGTTCATTCCACCCGCTGAAAATCAATTTCCCAGACTACGAACAAAATCAACTGGCCAATATCCTTGAAAACCGAAAGGATGCTTACAAAACCGGTGTAGTAGACAGGTCTGTGATCCAACTGTGTGCCGCATTAGCAGCGCGGGACCACGGGGATGCTCGCCAAGCCATCGACTTGTTCCGATCGGCCGGTCGGATTGCGAACAGTCAGAATGAGTCTGCACTGACCGAGGACCACGTCAGGGAAGCTCAGGCTTCAGAAGAACGTAACGCCCTCTACGATCAGATTATTGGGATCTCCTCGAACAAGCAACTGTCTCTCTATGCCGTAGCACTCACGCTCAAATACGCACCCACTGATGTCGACAAAGCACCCGGCCCTGTCGTCTTTCAATTGTATCGGTACATCTCTCAGCAGATGGGTAGAGAACCACGCACGTCTTCTACCTTTACCAGATACATGGGCGAATTAGACACTTATATGATGGTTCATACGATTAAACAAGGCCGCGGAATAAATGGGGTCGTGAACTACTATCATATGTCCGAAGATCCAGACATGACCATTGAGCTACTGGAGGACAATACCAGCCTGTCCGGGCTCAAGAACGATCAAAGTAATATCCGAACTGTTGTTCGGAGTCAACTGAGCCAGTCACCCCACGTAAATTGGACCAGCTAGCCCGTCATTTAGTTACTCAGTACCCTCGCTATCCATCTTGCACGCACACAGACTCACTGAAAATCGGGTTTTGAGACCACCCAAATTCTATCATTTACTCTTAGGCCGTCAGACCCTCGATGAAGGCACTCTGCATCTTGCACGCACACAGAACGGCTATCCATTTTGCACGCACACAGACCTGCCATCCATCTTGCACGCACACAGATCTACGGAAAATCGACTTGTGGTATCCCCCAAATCCCATCATCTACTTTAGGCCGTTAGACCCCGGATAATGACACTCTGCATCTTGCACGCACACAGAACGGCTTTTCGGCCATTTCTGACATTCTCTATATCTTACTTTGCCTTCTTAGGCTCCATACTGTCTGATTTAGACACTCTGCATCTTGCACGCACACAGAATGGCTTTTCGGCCACTTTTGACATTCTCTGAATCTTACTTTGTCTTCTTAGGCTCTCTACTGGTTTATTTAGACACTCTACATCTTGCACACACACAGTTCATGTAGTGCAAAATGCTTTAAGATATGATGGCTTACTCGATCCCATGACCAGCGACAAAAAATCGGCACGGGATGTCCTACTCGAAGTGGCTCCAGATACTGCCGGTGGGCCAGCAGAAACCCCTCTGATCGATTGGAGTGAGGGCGTGGCAACAGTCGGGCTGAGAGACTCCGAAGACCTCGCAGAGAGGCTAAAGAAGGCCGAGGGTGAGGTCGTCTGCCACTTCGAAACGGAGTCGATGAGCCAGTGGCTGCGCTACCTTCCCGACAGGGACCGGTTTGACTGGCACGTTGTCGACCATGATGGGGATGGCTCATTCGATCATCTCGAAGAATACCGGGGGATGGTCACGAGTCGACTACAGAACCCGATAAAAGAGGATGCAGAGCTCACCCTACACCGCCCGGAAAATGTCCCTATCGAGTTCGAAGATCCAGATCGAGATGTCGAATACCAATCGGAGCCCAAAGAACTCCAAGAGTATGATCAGATGGACGACGACGACGATGTAAGGAGGCATCCAGGAACCGACGACCCACGTTTCCCCGAAGATCACGACAAGTATTCGGACCTAGCGTAGTACTCCGCTACCGCCCCGCTCGGTAACTGCACACGAGAGTGGTCTGTGTTTTTGCGATTGACTTATAACGGAGCCGTTTGATCTACTAATATGGCATCATCGGCCGCCAGTGACGGGTATTTACAAATTCAGAATGTGGTTGCCTCTACTGGGCTCAGTCAAGAATTAGATCTGGAGCAATTGAATGACGACCTGTTCGGTTCCCAATTTGACCCCGAGAATTTTCCGGGTGTTATCTATCGGATTCCCGACCCCAAGGCAGCGATCCTCATTTATCGCACTGGGAAGCTGATCTCCACTGGTTCAGATTCGATTGCAGCTGCACAGGACACACTCAGGACCGTGGTCGAGGAATTCGATAGTCTCGGCATCGATATTAGCGATCTCGACGAGATTGTGGTTCACAACATCGTCACCTCTGGTGAGTTGTGTGACGGGCTCAACCTCAATACTGTCGCGATAGGTCTCGGCTTGGAGAACATCGAGTACGAGCCGGAGCAATTCCCCGGCCTCATCTACAGGCCAGACGATATCGACGTCGCGATACTGCTGTTCGGTAGTGGGAAGCTCGTCGTCACTGGTGGGCAGACCATCGAGCAAATCGATAGGGGATTCGAGTACGTCAAAGAGGAACTCGAATCTCTGGGGTTGGTCTGAGATGAACCGGCGGCACTATTTATCGGCCACTGGAGCTGCGGTTTCGGTTGGACTTGCAGGGTGTCTCGATTCTGTTCTGCCAGGGAACGAAGAGAATTCCTTCGAAAGCAATGTTCGAATCTTAGATCACGATCTCATGGTCTACCCGCTAGAAGACGGCAATATGCATTTCGTGGATGTCGTCGGGGATGCGATCAACATCAGCGATCGTACTCTCTCCACAGTCGTTCTCATGGTGGACGTTTTCGACGTAGACGACCAGTATCTCACGTACGAGACTAAGAGCTACACTAACATCGAAGCGAGGACCGAATGGGTGTTCGAAATCCCGATCCTCATGCCGGAAGGTGTAGATTTCGCTGACGAGATCGACGACTATGAGTTCTCTATCCACGAAGATATGAGCACGGTCGACGATGACCACCCCTACGCGTACCGCTAACTGGGTGGGCCTTCTGAGTCACTCAGCCTTTTATACCATGCTGCCCTACCTTTAGTCACAGCGAGAAGCTGTCGGACTGAGAAAACTGGGTCAAAAACGCCCACAACCGCCGAAATAGTCATATAGACACTAAACGGAAATCTACTAACAACAATGAATCACTCTACGTACGGTCGAACTCTGGACACCACCGAAGTCATTGACGGGGTTATCATGCTCAACACTGACCAGGACCGGATCGAGGTTGGCCCACTCTCGGATCTGACTGATATGCACGGCGAGACTGCCACGGACCCTAACGGGATCGAGATCGACGTCGAACGGCTCGTCGAGAACATGACGCTGAAGCTCACCGATAGCGAGAACATCCGAAGCGCCTCCCCGGAGAAGGCCGCTCCGAGCAGCCTGTTCAGCCCACGGATGAACACCTTCCACGGGCTGTTCCAGAACTACCTCAAGGGAGAGATCAAGCACGATATGCCCGATGCCTGATCGGGGATCTCTCTACGCTGCTGTCTTTTTGTAACGCCACGATTTCTACAGAAACCTAAAACGCTGTATGGCTATTTAGGGTTTTCAGACCAACTTCGAAAACGGCAGCCAGCACTCCGCTACCCTCTGATTACTCTGCGAGGACAGCTTCGCGAGAGCGCCCCAGGGGAATCAACCGACCTCTTGTTACCGATTAGGCATGATGCGCCACCAATTCTATTTTTCTCTCTGGATGGGTGCTTGCAGATCTGAGTGCAGACGGAGACGATGGAGACGATATATGCTAGATACAGAATCAGTCGCTCGAACAACAATTGAAACGCCCGCTGGAAAGAANCAAGTAAAGTCCGAATCAGGGCCAGTCACGCTTCAACTTCATGACACAGACCTCGGTTCGCTACTATCAACTCTTTCTCCAGAAGCACGCCGGAATTTGGTCAGGGAACTGCTTGACACCTCTGCTGCAGTCCCCGATCAGGACCTCTCAGGTGTTCAGCTGATACAGTCACAGAACCCTGGCGTTCGCAACTTGGAGACCTTTGATGACTGGTCAGAGCAGTATGACCGGCGTATCTTATCCGGCGAATCAGCTATATTCACTTGGGAATCTGAGGTTTCGCCGATCTGCCCATCGTGTGGGGAGACTCTTTATTGGCATTTTCAGTCGGGGTGTGAACACGAAGGTGATATCGGATCATGGGAACGGGGTGATTCGATTCAAGCGAAAGCGTGGTTCGACGTCAGCCAGACGAAGGAAAAGGACACCGAAGAGTCTACTTCCGAGAATAGCCCGTGGCGTCTTCGGTTCCTCGCTCTCGATCCTATCATTCGGGCCAAATCGATCGTAGAGTCGACCGGCCGCTTCGAGGACAATGTCGACGCGGAGATCGAATATATCCCCGAATCTGAGTGGGACGGTGACTTAGAACCTGCATCGTTCGACACCTCACTTATGTTCATGGGTGATCCGGTCCTCCGAGTCAAAGACGATGCAGACCCTCGTCGACAAGCAAGGAATCTACACTACGGGCTTTCGTTAGCGTCGTTCAGCTACACATACGGATCAGAGCCACCGAAGCTCCCGATTCTCTGTTTGACCTATCTACTGTGCGTTCACTTCGGGATCGATGAGCCAACTTTCCCACACGTCGGCCACTTTGACGGCGAAGAAGAGCTCTCTACTGAGATGCTTGAACAGGTGATCACCAAATTTCAGTCAATCTCGAATGGTGTGAGGTACTCCCTCCTGTAACCCTCTTTTCGACGAGCTACGCCATTGTCATTTTTCACCACGGATGGTTGATGGCGATTTCCGAAGCAACTACCGACGACCGCGAACAGACCGAACGAACCGAAGCCGACGCAGAGATAGACTGTTCTGGATGTGATGCATCGTTTGACGACCCGGTGAGCAAGCAACATCATGAACTGCACTGTCTCGACACGGGTAACCATACTGAGAGCGATGCTGTGAATCAGGGAGTCGACAGGGCACTTCAGTACGTCTCTGAGAAAGTTTGATTACTACGCCGGAGAAGGGAGGATCAGTCTGAAAAGTCCCGCTCGACCGCTGTCGTGGTCTTTTCTTAGGCCATCTTGACGACTTGACCACTGCCGACATCAATCTCGCTCACATCCTCCGGGAGCGCAGCGACGATAGTGTACTCTGGGTATTCTGAGTAGTACTTGAGCAGTCCTTCGAGCCGGTCGGCATCAATCATCTCGACAGAGTCCATAAGCACGGCAGGGAACTTTTCTGGGACATCGTGAATCATGTATCCTGTAAGCGCGAAGATGAGGCCCGTGACCTCTCGCTCACTCTCGCTGAGGTTCCTGATCGTATCTTCGGCGACCGTATCTCCGACCTGCCGTACAACCTGTAGATCGAAGACCGTTTTCTCGACTTTTCTCCGGCCTTGTTTCTCTGTTACGTTCCGCTTCTGGATCCAGATGCGTTCAATTCTGTCGTACCCCAGTTTCGATAGCACATCCTCCATACGGTTGTTGAACTGTTCAATAGCAGAATCTTCGATGTCGTCGACACGGTTTCGAAGCTCAGTGAGCTCGGCAGCAATTTCCTCTTTGGTCTCTGTCTGGGCCTCGAGGTCTTCGAGGTCCTCTTTGACCTGTTCTAAGTCTTCTTTCCGTGCTTCGATCGTACTCTCAACGTTCTCGATTTGATTTTTGATGTCCTGGTGTTCGCGGTTCATATCGACGAGAGTCTGCACTTCCTCGTCCATATCCGACTGAATTTCAGTGAGTTGCTCTTCGACTTCCTCTTTCTTGTCGCGAAGCTCCACGATCTCTTCTTCGTATTCTTCGATATCGGACTTCTTCTGCTTGATCTCTTCTTTGAGATCATCGATCCGGTCGTTGTCGCTTCTAATGTCTCTGATCTGTTTTTGGAGTTCCTTCTTCTCGTTGAGGGCAGATTGGGCCTCTGACTGGGCCTCTCGCTTTTGAGAGTTAATCTCAGTGTATATGTTTCTGAGCTTGGCGTCCAAATCGTCGTAATGGCCCTCCTCGACCTCTTGACCGCAGAGCATACATCGAGATTCCTCGTCGTCGTCGACCAATGTACTGGTCACGGACTCTGATGAGGTTGTATCTGTCATGTCTTCATCGGTGTCTGAGAACTCTTGGAGGATGTTATTGATCTCACTCACGGTCGAATCGTCATTTATGACCTGTCCGATAAACGTACGAAGTGGCTGGATTGTCTGGAGCTTCGACTCCAACTCCGATTGGCGTGATTGAATTGTTTCCTTGCGGGTTTCGATCTGTTCGACTTCATGCTCCAGTTCTTCAATATCTGGTTGGTCTTGGTTTTGAAGTTGCTCCAATTCTTCTTTGCGGTTGTCTACATTAGACTCACCCTGTTCGCAGAGGTTCTCCAACCGAGTAATTTCACGTTCGATCTCACCTACCTGTTCCATGAGATCGTTGCTCTGCTCAAGTTTGTCCTCTTGCTTCTCAAGATCTTTATCGTAATCGTCGATATCCGTGGCCAACTCGTCGTGCTTCTCGATTAACTCCTCTCGTTCGGCCTCTTTCTTCTCGATTGTTTGCTCAAATCGAACCTTGCGAGAGCGTTTTTCTTCGATGAGCTCGATTTCGCTTTCGATATTGCGTTTCCGTTCGGCCAGAGTGTCAATCTGAGACTGGATGCTTTCCGTGTCAACCGGCCGCATGATGATTTCACGAAGATTGCCGCTATTCGACACCGTCTGTCGAACCTCATTCTGCTCAAGAAGGAAAGCATACATCTCTACGACAGTCGGATCGTCGCAATACCCCTCGCCACTCCATGTATAACTGTCACTACCTTTGTTTGAGGTGACCTCTCGGACGTAGGTCTCGCCATTAATTGTTCCTTTGACGAATCCTTTCTCGGTTCCTGCCCGAATTGCCGGGTGGTCGCTACCAGCAAGTGCCATGATCGCTTTCAGAAGCGAGGTTCGATTCGTTGCGTTGTGCCCTGAAAGAACAGACAATCCCGGTTTTAGTGTGATCTCTTCTCGCTCAATACCGCCAACGTTCTCGATCTCTAGGTGGATAGATCGGTTCGCCGAACTTTGGGTCTGTGTCATACATAATGGACGACACCCACTGTATTACAACTTTTGGGAGAAAATAGGATCAGCTGGATTCGTCGAAGTCGCCGGACTCGTCCGTGTGGTCCTCAATGAGACTCTCTATGAAATGCCTCTCACCAGTCTCTTGATTGTCTACGTGGAACTGTACGCTCACACTGTAGTCGCCTTCTGGGAGATCACCGGACTCTACCAACGAATCTATCCATGTCTCGGAAACTGTCTCTGCACGGATTTTCAGTCTCTGCACATGGTTGAGTGCCTTGTTTGCTCTATTTTTAGTACTCTCTGTTGGGTACTCTGCACCTTCAACATCCTGGAGGTAGCTATGGATCGTAGCCGACGATTTGATGAAATCTGATTCGACTTCATCAATGTCGACTCCCTTCATTTCCATCCGATCGACGAAATCCTCTCTATCTGCGTGGTTTGCATCGTCGCTGGTGAGCTGTTCGTACCCATGCTCAAGTTCCCCAGCAACAGGGTCTGCTCCCGCAGACTTTGCAGCAGACTCTAACATTGCTCTGTTGAGCATATGCCGCAGGTCGTTGAGGGTGGCCCTCTCAGATTTGTCTGGGTGGGTCCATAACGATGCCATCTTTGACCCAATAGCATCAAGATTATACTTTTCGATCAAGCCGGGGATCTTCTTTTTAGGACCCCTCTTTCCTCCAGATCCGTTGGTAGTTGGGGGAGGGCTATTTTGTTTCGTTTCATCGGCACTACCATTCATACTAATACAACGACTCTGAGGCGTCTTAAAGTTTATACTAATGATATCTGTCGTTTCATTTGCGTTGGAATGGTATTATATCAGAATTGCTATTTTTTATTTCCTGCCTCAACTATTTGATCTGTGGGAGAATCCCGGTAGTAAGAGATGGAGAACAGACTGGGGATTTCGGTAGAATGTGCTATGCCCGTGGCGATTTTTCCTTATCCTCTGACCCATCTTCTATCGATTCATCTTCTACTGACCCATCATCCACTGATGCCGTCTCAACGAGCCCGTTCTCAATGAGGTGTTCCTCGACACTCAGTAGTACGGTCAAGGGGTCGACGTCATAATGATTAGTCAACGCGATCAGGGCCTCAGCGTACAGCTTAACGCACGGGGTATCTTGGAAAGTCATTGAGCCGATAGCCGCTTCATCTACTTTTGACCTAGTAAAATAGAATGGCACATTATCGCTATCTCCGAAAGCAACAAGATGTGTTGGATCATTTAGACAGTCAATCACTTGACCAAAATCCTCACACGTTGAAGTCGGTAGGTAACCGAATTCAAACGTTCGGTACTTCCCAAGCAGCGTAATCAGCTGAATT
>Ga0065698_100442_pt1 | contig 32850 bp, 48 predicted proteins | sample AntLakMe24m_30um_FD_59087 | JGI IMG/M metagenome (GOLD analysis project Ga0065698, IMG submission 59087) | Hypersaline microbial communities from Antarctic Deep Lake - 24m 3.0um v2 (version 3) | ecosystem: Environmental > Aquatic > Non-marine Saline and Alkaline > Hypersaline | place: Deep Lake... | reverse complement strand
CACGCGGACGACTGTGAGGAGTCCGACCTCGACGCTGTAGATCTCGCGGAGGCGGAACAGGAACCCTCCCGGACGTGGGACGACGTGAAAGAGGACCCGACTCCCTCCGAGGCGGAACGCTACGGACTGGACCGCCCGGACGAGTAGAAAACCCCGGCTATTCTTTCGAGACTATCCTCCGTTAGCCTCCGGTAACTTTATTATCCCCTGTCCACTATTGTAGGTCGTAGGAGGAAACCGCTATGTACGAAACCACCGACTCCGACGACGACCGAACCAACTACGAAACGACGGGCGACGTTATCCGCGCTATCCTCTCCGCGCTGGACGAGGGCGACGCCGCGGAGGTTAACGTCGGACACGCTACTCACCGCGTCGAGACGGGCGCGGACGTTTGGGACGACGAGGAACAGACGGAGGTCCGCCTCACGAACGAGGAGATCCCGACGTGGGCGGGTATCGCCCCCGTGGACGTGGAGGACGTTCAGCCCGTTACGGACGACGAGGACGACGACGAGGACGGTCCCGTAGTCCTCCCCGACGGAGGANAGATCCNCCCGGAGGACGACGACGAGGGCTACCCGGCGGATCCCTCCCGGGACGAGACGACCGTCCACGGCGTTCAGGAGAACACGTCCGGGATAGTCGGGCTGTGTGTCCTCTACTCCGTCCACGGACTCCACTACCGCGTCCGCCTCCGCCCGGTGAACCCGCTGGACTCCGAGACGTTCGACCGCGGAGACGCGTGGACTATGTTCGAGTGGGCGGAGGTCGAGACGCCCGACGAGGACGCGCCCTCCGTCTCGTTCGAGGAGATCCACGTCGTCCCCGCGGTCGTTCGAGAGGTCGTCCCCGGTCCCGTTCAGGTCCCCGACGAACCCGGACACGTCGGAGGTAGCCGATAATGGGACGAGGCGACTACGAGGAGTCCGACGGTCCCGTTCCCCGTAGCCTCCGGGATCTGGACTACGAGAACGTTACCGGGGCGGACGTGAAACCCGTCGTCCTCGGACGGACTACCCGGTATCGGTCCGCGAAAGTCGTCCTCCACGTCGGAGAGGACGAGGACTCCGCGGAACCCCGCGGCTACGAACTCGACTACGAACAGGTCCAGCGTCTCGCGGGCGTGTTCGACCGTCTCGCCTCGGACCTCGAACCGGACGACGAGTAACCACTACCGAACAGCGTCCCGAACGCCCCCGTCGAACGCGTCCGCGAACGCGTCGAACGTTCGGCCCTACTCGTAGCCCGGACCCCCTCCCCTCGAAACAGCCCTCCGGTAGTGGTTAGCGGGACCGTATCTTTATTGAGAGGCGACGGTAAGGGTAGGCTAATGGGAGACGAGAACCGTCGAACGAACGACGACCCGGAGGACGACCGTCCTAACGACGGGTTCGACTACGGCGAACGTCGAGAGGACGGACAGTTTCAGAACCACCCGACGAAAGACGAGGGAGAGTTCGTCCAGCCCGTCCGGTCGTCCTACGTCCACGTCGAGGGCTGTGGGACGGCTACGAGTATGGGAACCGGGTTAGCGGAGTCGTTCGCCCGGGATCCGGAACAGTACGGTAAGACGTTTTGCGCGGGCTGTAACGACTACTACCCGCTGGACGAGTTCGAGTGGAAAGGGACGGGGATCCGACTGGACGAGGTGGGAGTCGTCGCGGACGACGAGGCGGATCCGACCGCCCTCTCTATCAGCCTGAACGGGTCCCTCCACAGCGTCCCCCGGGACGTGGAGACTGTCGCGGACCTGAACGACGCCCTCGGAGTGAAAGAAGGGCGCGAACTCGTCCGGGTCGTGGAGGGTGAGGAGGAGATCCACCCGGGACAGAACCGCCTCGGAGTCTCCGACCTCGGAGATCCGGACGACCCTGTGGTAGTCTCGGAGGGAGACGAGTTCCTACTCCGGGACGAGGACGCGGACGAGGGCGACGAGGTGAAAGACCTCTATCAGTCCCTCGAACAGGTCCGCCGGGATCTCCTCGACGTAGCGGAACAGGCGGAGGAGGCGGGCGTTCCCCTCGTCGCCCGGAACCTCGAACTATGGTCCCACTCCGCGGCGGTCTTTCACGCGGACCTCACCCACGGACCCGCGCCCGGGACTATCGTAGACTACCTCGAACAGGCGGACTACAGCCCGCCCGCCCGCGGACGAGAGGACACGGAGGAGTAGTATGTCGGACTACGACTACGACCGGAGAAACGTCCTCGACTCCGTGGAGTCGTTAGCGGAGGTCCGCCTCTCGGATCCGTTCACTCTCGAACTCGTCGCGTGGAACGACGGGGACTTTCAGATCTCCGCGTTCCATACGATAGACGCTACCTACCCGTTCGAGGCGGAGGCGAACGACGAGGAGGACGGACTCCCGTTCTACCGGGAACGCCTCCGGTTCTCCTCGACGGGCGACGAGGAGGGCTGGATAGTCCACGAACTCGTCCGCGCCTACTGTGGGCGGACCCGGACGGAGACGGTATGGAGTGAACGCGTGGGCGGCTATACGTTCAATTGGCCCGCCCCGCTACTGGACGACGACGAGGACGGGGAGGACGACGGTCCGACCTATCCGGGGTCCACGTTCCCGGGGAGGTTCGCGTAGTATGGGGGACCAAAACGTAGACTACCGGAACCTGTCCCTCCCGACGGACAAAGCCCCCGCGGACTACTCCTATCAGGAGAGGCGGGCGGATATTCTACAGAACTATATCCTCGACAAAGGACACCCGGACGCGGTGAATTGGTCCGAACTCTCCCGCTACTACGATAAGAGTAAGTCCACTCTCCATAACGACAAAGAGACGCTTACGGAGTGGATCGTAGACGACCTCGACGTAGCCCGCGTCTCCGGGATAGCGTCCGCGCTGTTTGAACAGGGACTCTTAGAAATACAGGCGGACGACGACTACGACGCGTTCGACTACCACGCGTTCGTAGCAAAGTGGACCTCTACCCTCGAAAAACTCGGAGTCCTCGACTTAGAGGACGACGACGAGGACCTGTTCCGGGCGGGCGGACAGGAGGGAGAGGGTATCACCGTCTCCATATCCGGCGTCTCCGCGGACGAGGTGGATCTGGACGACCTCCCCGAACAGGACCGCCCGGACGGAGACGCGGACGAGGACGAACAGGAGGCGGTTACAGCGTGAACCTCACTCCGAACCCGGACGCGTCGAGGGAGGACCGGATAGCCTACGTCTCGAAACGCCTCCGGATCCCGTCGGACGAGGCGGAACGACTCCTCGACAGTATGGAGGGGGAGAACGCGTGAACCTCCCCTACGAACTAATCGGACAGGCGACGGTAGCCCTCGTCGGGGCTATCCTCCTCGAACTCCTCGTAGTCGCCCTCCTCGTCGCCCTCTACGCGGCGTGGTTCCGAGGGTGGACCTACGCCTCTAACTACCTGTGGAGGGGCTACAGCCCGACGGGGGAACGCCCTCCGGCGTGGAAACTGAAACTCTCCGCGCTGTGTCTCGTCCTCCGGGACGTGAAACCCCGGAAACTCCGTCCAGCGTGGGAGGAGGCGGACCGTCTCGGAGGGACGGTAAACGGAGAGGACTCCGACCTGAACGACGCCCGGGACTACGCGGAGGCGGTGGACCCGTGAGACTCCTCGACGCCCTCCGGGATCTCCTCGGACTGGACGACGGTCCGCCTCCCTACGTAGAACTCTCCTGTCCGGAGACGGGGCGGACTATCGCTACGGAGGACTCTACGCCGGAGTGGGAGGACGACGAGGACCACGCTATAGCCCGCTACGACTGTCCGGACTGTCCCTCGACTCACCGTTTCCTGTGGGGTCCGCCCGCCCCTATCCGTCTCTACGACGTGGGCGACGCGGAGGGTCCAGCGTGAACTCCGTTACCCTCGTCGCCTGTCCGGAGTGTGAGGGAGAGTCTATCCGCCTGTCGGACATAGGCGGGATAGAGAACGGAGGTCCCTGTTCGACCTGTCACGGGACGGGGTTAGTCGAGGAGACGGAGGTGGAGGCGTGAACCCGTGGACCTCGTTCGGCGTCCTCCTCACTCTCCTGTTCGGCGTCGCGGGCGTCGCCCTCTCCGGCGGGCTGTGGGCGGGCGTCCGGTTCGCACAGGAGAGGACTCCGACCTACGAGGAAACGTCCTCGACGCGGGCGGAGGTCGTCGCCCGGACTCCACAGCGGACGACGCCCGGGGGCGGGACGGTCTACCACCCGGCGTACGTCCGAGGAGTCCGGATCCGTCGAGGCGAACGCGGAGGCGCTGGACCGGGTTCGACACTCCGACGACGCGGAACTCCGGGGATCTCCCCGTGGGTTCCGTGGGAGAGACTTATCGGACCGGGAGGTAGAGGCGTGGTTAAGACGGTGGACCCTATGAACGACGAGAACGCGCTGGACGAGTTCAAAGCGGACGGGCGGCGGTTCCGCCTCGTTCGAGACGAGGACGAGACGGGCGTCTCCGGGACCGGAGTCGTCGCGGTCGGGGTCGAGTTCCCGTCCGGGGCGGTCGTGTTCGAGTGGAGGAACGNCCCGGGGAAACGACGACCTCCGGACGACCTCGAACGGACTCTCCGTGAAACCCGGTCCGGACGGGATCCCGGACACGGAGGAGGTCCACGGACACGGGGGACGGACCCGCGTCGAGTGGATAGATCCCTCCCGGGCTGTTCGAGAGGGAGACGCGGTGGAGTGTCCGGGCTGTGGTGGAGAGGTTCCGCTGGACGAGTGGACCGTCNACCGAAACGGAGGCGGTTCCTGTCCACTATGCGGACGGGACGGACTCCCCGTGAGAGTCCGGGAAACGCGGTTAGAGGGCTGATTCATAATGTCACAAAGCGAAACACAGACGAGAGAGGTCGAACCGAACGCCCGCTACGACGCTATCTACGGGACGAACNGACAGCGGAGAGGACCCCGACTCCGAACGTATGGAACGCCTCCGAGAGGGGACACAGGAGGAGGCGGACGCCCTCCGAGACTACGAGGCGGAAATGGAGTCCGTCGAGGAAAACTACCCGGACCTCGTAGAGGAGGCGGCTACGGTTTCGTGGGACGACCTCTCCGTAACGAGTAACCCCGCTGAACTCCGGGGGATCTGTCGGTATCTCTCCGGCGTCTCCGACGACGAGGGACTGAACGAGATCCAGCGGAAGGTTCGGACCGGGGACGTAGAGTGGTATCTGAACGCCCTCCTCGTCGTTCGAGGAGTCAAAGACACGGAGGGCGCGTAATGCCGGAGAGTAAGGACTCCGTGGACGCGTCCGCCTCGGAGATCTGTGGAGGTCCGGACTGTAACGAACTCGTCCACCCGACGGAGGCGCGGACCGTCGCGTGGGCTAACCCGCTGTTCTGTTCGTCCGCCTGTAAGGACCGCTGGACGAACCGACAGGGAGGACACGGGGGCGTCCTCTAATGTGTCGAGAGATAGCGGAGGTCGTGGAGTGTGTCGAGGAGGGGCGCGTGTTCACCGTCGAGGAGGGCGGGATATGGTTCTCCGGTATGAACGCCCACGTCGGGCGTCTCGTCTCACAGGTAGCGGACGCCCTCCGCGTCGCGGGCTATCAGGTCGGACTCTCGTTCTCACAGGACGGAGGGATCTTTCTACAGGTCCCGGACGCGGAGGAAATGGAGAACGAGAAACTGGACGAGGTGGTATGTCTCCCCGGATCCGAACCCCGGGCGGACGAGGAGGTAGTCCAGTAATGGCCCGTATCCAGAAACGCCCGGTCGAGGTCGAGGTTCGACGGGCGGAGGAGGTCGAGACGGTGGAGACACGGGAGGGAACCCTGTCCGCGGAGGACGGGGACCTAATCATTACGGGCGTGAACGGTGAGGTCTACCCTATCGGTCCGCGGATTCTCGCTAAGACCTACGTCCCGGTGGACGCGGAGGCGGTCGAGATCTTCGAGGAGTGTCTACCGGAGGGCGTAGTCGTGGAGTTAGAGGAGACGACGACGAGAGAGGGCGCTACCGCGGTCTACGTCTCCGGGATCTGGATAGATGGACCGCTGGACGAGGAGGAGAGGAAAGCGGCGGAGGCGTTCGCCCGGGAGTTCCTACGGGCGTCTCCTCACCTCTCCGGAGAGGTCCCCTACCGCGTATGACCCGACGAGGACGAGACGACGCCCGGGAGAGATCTCTTTCACGGCGTCGAGAGTCACGCCTCGGAGAGGGGGAGGCGCGGATAGTGACCTGTCCCGACTGTCGAGGACATATCCGCGTTACTCCCGGTGGAGACGACCCGGAGGAGTGTGGGGGCTGTGGATCTCGTCTCCTGTGTGCTACCTGTAGCGTCGCCCTCGTCCGGTTCACGGACGACGAGAAAGAGGACGGGATCTGTCCCCGCTGTGGGGAACCGTTCGACGGGGAGGGCGCGGCGGTCCCGACGGACGAGGACTTTACGTGGAACGACAGGTAAACCGTATGTCGCTATACTGAACTCGAACTATGTCTACGACGACGACCCCGACGACAGGAGGAGACGAGGACCCCGCTGTAGGCGGGACGAAACCGGAGGGAGAGGTAGACGGACTCCGCTACGACCCGACCGCGGACCCCGCCCTCGACTATCAGTTTTGGTCCGAACAGGTCCGCGTCCTCTACCACTTGAATCAGCCCCGCGAACGGAGGGCGGAACTAAACCTCCTCTACAGGGAGTTAGAGGACGAGTTCATAGAGACGACTATCCCGGCGGACGGGTGGGACATAGTGGGGGCGTTAGGAGGCTACCGTTCGGGTAAGTCCACGACCGGGGCGCGGTGGATCCATAACTCCGCCCTCGAACGCCCGGGGACGCGGTGGTTAGTTATGGGACAGGACTTTGCGAAAGCGAAAAAGACGACGTATAAAGTCCTCTTTCAGAACCTCCCCGGACAAATGACCCACGTCCTCACGGCGAACCATAACGGTCCGGAGTCGTCGCCTATCGTAGCGGACTACAACCGACAGGAGAACGTCCTCACCTACTACAACGGTTCACAGGTCGTCCTCGGATCCGCGGACGACCCGGGGAGACACGCGGGGGACGAGTTTCACGGGGCGTGGTTAGACGAACCGACCCTCTACGGGGACGACCTCCACCAAATACGGCGTATGGTCGGATCTCGACTCTCCACCGGACCTCCGGCGGTCCAGTTGTGGACGTTCACCGGGAACGGACGAGACGGGAACGCGGGCTATCAGATAATGGAACAGCGGATAGACGAGAACGAGAACCCGATAGCCGCAAATATCCACGTCGTTAAACTGAACGTCCTAAAGAACCCGTTTATCCTCCCCTCGACTAAGCGGAAACTGAAACGTCAATACGAGGGGACGAACTTAGAGGAACAGGGACTCTACGGGGGCTATGCGGCGTCCGAGGGTCGGGTTTACTCCTCGTTCAATCGGAACGACCACGTTCTCCCCGCGGCGGAGGCGGACGTTCTCGCGGAGGACGAGTTCCGGTTCTACGGCTACGACGCCGGGTGGACGGATCCCCGCGTCCTCCTCGAACTCGGACGGACGCCCTACGGACAGGTCCTCGTTCTGGACGAGTTCTACCGTTCGGAGTCCCACGTCGAGGACGGGATTAAGTGGCTGAAAGGACAGGTCGGATCTCGACAGGTCCAGCGTCCGAAAGGCGTTATCTACTCCGAACACGAACCGGAGGACATTACAAAGTTCAGGAAAGCGGGCTTTCAGGCGGTCCCCGCGAATAAGTCCCTGAACGCGGGGATCCCCGCGGTCCGTCGTCGCCTCGGAACGGACTCCGAGGGGAACGTCGGGCTACTCGTCGCGGACCGCTGTGAGAAAACTATCTCGGAACTACAGTCCTACAAAGAGGACGAGATAGGGACCTCCGCGGCGGAGGACCACGCGGCGGACACCCTCCGCTACGCGGTTATGGGCTACGACGAGGGTCCGTCCGGCGGAGGGAACGACTCCGGCGGAGGGTCCAGCGTCGAGAAAGCCTAAATCAGNTCCCGGAGGGTCCGGAACCGCGGTCCTTTCTCCTCGTCCGTCCGGTCGAGGCTACGCCGGAGAGAGTCGAGGGCGTCTTTCGTCTCCGGGAACGTCGGACCCGGGTAGATCCGGTCGTCGTCTCCTGTCCCCTCGAACACGACTACGCCCGTCTCTCCGAGACGGGGGACGTGGTTCTGATAGAGGGAGACGTAGACCCGTTTCCGTTCTTTCGAGGAGTAGTCCGTTCCGTAGATCTCCTCACTCACGCGGGCGACGACCTCGGAGAACGTCCCGCCTCCCTCGTCGTCCAGAACGTCGAGGAGGATCCGTCTCCGGTCCTTTGCGATAGCGTCTATTACCGCGTCTATGTTCTGTCCGGGCTGTTCCTCTCCGTCTCGAACCGCGTTCACCGTGGAACTCATTTTCTAACACTCCACCTACTCGTAGCATACCCTTACTTAAAGTNATAGACCCACTACCACGGAACAGTCTACGGTAATGGGTCGTTTAATGACTGTATAATCCCGGTCGAGACACCACGCTAACGCCTATACGCGTGGAGGTAACTTTAAGACCCTCCGGAGAGGAGTAGTAGGTAGGTGCTAAGAGTATGATAGAATCACTCACCGTCGGAGAACAGATTTTCGTCCTCGCCTCCGCGGGGATCCTCGGAACGCTATGGACCTGTATGGGCGTCGCGTGGAGGGTAGCCCGATAATGTTCGGCGTCGCCCCGAACCCGTCCCCGGACGGATCTAACTGGACTGTCGCTATCGGACACGGAGACGCGGAGGACGACGAGGACGACCCGGAGGTTACGGTCGTCGCCCTCACGTCGGACGTGGATCTCCCCGGAGTCACGGAGAAAGAACTCCGGTTCGGACTCTACGAGGACTCCGTAGGGGACCCTCACGCGGTCTACGTGGGCGTCTCCCTCCACAGACACGGGGACGGACCCGGAGAGTGTGAGGTCTTTACCGCGGAGGAGGGTCGGACCTCCGTCGAGGACGTTCCCGACGACCTCCGACAGGCGATAGAGGGCGTTATGGAGTTCGAGATCCACGACCACGGAGAGATCCCGCTGGACGTGGACCGCGTTCGCCTCTCGGACCTCCTCGAACAGGAGACGAACCCGCGGGGGTTCCAATAATGGACCCGAACGACCTCCCCGACTCCGTGAACGGCGTCCCGCTGGACGAACTCACGGAGGAACAGCGGGAACAGGTCCTCCGGGCTGAACAGGCGCGACAGTTACAGGAGGCGGAGTCCACCCTACAGGAGTTCGACCGCCTAATTCAGGAGGAGGTCCGACGACAGAACGAGTTTATAGAGTCGAACCTGTGGGAGACGGACTGGACGGAGGTCGAGACGGTGGACATAGTGACCCTCCGCCCGTTCCCGACGACGCCCGGGGAGTTCTCCCGCCCGGATATTCAGGTCTACCGCTACGGGAACGAGGAGGAGGTCCCGGACTCCGGGATCTACTACCGTGGAGACGCGGAGGTAACTCTACAGCGGGTGGACCGGGAGGAGTGGATAGAGATAGTCGAACGCCTACAGAACGAGGACCGCGTTCCGGACGACGTGAGTATCCTCACCGGGTCGAAAGGCGTCTCCGACGACCGGGACAGTCTCGGAGAGGACGAGGGGGCGGACGCGTGAACCTGAAAGACGTGGGGAACGCGAACTTTTGGGGACGCGCCCTCTCCGTCCGGGGCTGGACCCTCCACGTTCGCGTCCGCCGGAAAGCCTCCCGTCCGATTAACAGGCGGTGGCTGAAAGTGGACCTGTATAACTACAACTACTCCGAGGAGGCGCGGGAACGGTCCTCCGACCTCACGCTTACGACCTGTGAGGAGTGTGGGGAACTCGTCCAGCGGGAACGCGAAAAGGTCGAGGAGGTCCACCCGTGAACTACCCACTACCCGACCTCGGAGACGACCGTCGTCTCCTGTGTCCGCTGTGTTTCGAGGCGGTCGAGGAGGCGTCCGTCGAGTATCGGGAGTTCGGACAGGAACGGGCGACTATCGCTATGGAGGATCCCGACCCGTCGGACGCCCTCACGTTCGAGACGGTCGAGGCGGTCGTCCTCTCTCCCTGTGGACACGCTACTCACCGCTACGGGGACGAACGCCCGGACCTGTTCCTCCCGTGGACCTACGAGGACCCCGGTATGTCCGACCGTTTCGAGGACCTACAGGAGTACCTATCCGACCTCGAACAGCGGTTCTCCGAGTNCGACATAGGACTCTACGGACAGGTCGGACCCCTNCACGCCTCACAGGAGGCGGAACGGAGGCGCGTCGAACGGATCTACGTCCGGTTCGCCTACGAGGAGTGGACCGTCCCGGAANNCTCGGACCTCCCCTACGAGGAGAACCCGGTCCAGATCCCGAAACTCCTCGACTACTCCCCCGTCGAGGACTGGACCTCCGCCCCGTGGAGTGGGCTGGACCCGGGAACGACGGTTCGGACGGTCCACTACGTCCGGGAGGTCGAGGAGTAATGGACGAGAACCACCCGAACGTTCACGTTCAGGTCCGGGTCGTGGACTACGGCGAACGGAACGAGGACGGGGAACCGCTACAGGTTACTCACGAACAGGCGTTTACCCGGGACCGGATCCGGAAACAGTCTCCCGACGAGTTCGCGGAGACGGTCGTCGGGTTAGGCGCGGAGGCGGTAGCCCGACGGTTCCGCGGACACGGGGAACGGGCGGGGGAACCTCTCTCGTCGTTCCTCCCGCGGCTAAAGTTCGCCCACGGTCCAGCGGACCTCCTCGTAAACGAGTGGACGGACACGACTATCCGGTATGACCCGGACGACGACCACGACTACCGACCGGGCGACGTTCTCGAACTCGTCTACGCCCCGACCGGGGACGTGTTCGCCCGGGCGGAGGTTCAGGCGTCCCGGTCCGTCGAGGCTAAGGACGCCCTCCGGACGGTGGACGACCTCGGAGGGTCCTACTCGACGGACACCCTGAACGCACTAATCGACATACTGAACGACTACTACGCGGACCCGCTGGACTACGAGACGGAGGTCCGCGTCCTCGTTCTGGACGTTCTCGAAACCACGGACGAGGTGGACCTATGACCCACGACACTCACTACGGGGAGATCTCGGACGGTATCACTCTCCGCGGCGTGGGGGAGTTCGACCCGGACGTAGTGGGCGCGGGGACGCCTGTGTTCGCGGTCGAGACGGTGAACGACTCCTACCTCACGTTCTGTTTTCAGCCCGACGAGATAGGGGACGAGGACCTACGCGTGTTCCACGTTCACTCCTACGTCCCGGGGGAGTTCTCGCGTATGCTGAACGCGGTCGTCCAGCATTTCTCCGGGGCGGACGGACCACAGCCTACGGAGGTCGTGTTCACGGTCGTAGTCTCGGAGTGGTTAGAGGGCGCGAACCTCCGGGAACGCCTCGACGGGTTCGAGGAGAGGACGGTCGAGGAACCGGGGACGGGAGAGGAGATCCCCGAACTCGTCGGGACGTGGGACCCCGGCTACGACCCACGGGAGGACGAGTAATGTCCAGCGTCGAGACGGGGCGGACGACTCTCGGAGACGTAGCCCCGGGAGTCCTCGTTACCGCGGCGTCCGCGGGCGTCGCGGCGTGGGGACTCCTCACGTTCCACTTTCTCGCGGCGTCCGGCGGACTCCTGATATGGATTTTCGTGGGGTTCCTCCCGACCTCGTTCCCGGAGTTCTACCCGGATCTCGCCTACCCTATGTGGATCTCGACGGTCGTCTCCGTCGCGTTCGTCGCGTTCGCGGTCCACGAGCTGTAGAAGTAACTCGGAGTTCTGTTCCAAAGGGCGGGAACGTAGGAGGAACCCGCGCTATGCGGTCGTTCCTACGACGGACTCCCCCTTAAAAGTCCGCTATCCTCCCGGTTCCGGAGTTCAGTAGCGGTAGCCTAAGATACCTTTATGGAACTCGTAGGGTAAGGCTACTCTATGCATATAGAGAGGTCCCTCGTCCTCCTCACCGGGCTGTTCGGAGTCGGGCTGTGGGGAGTCGTGAGTATCGTTCCCTCCGACGACCCCGCCCTCCTGTTCGCGGGAGTCGGGATCCTGTTCTCCGTCGTCCTCGTCGGGACGGTGGTTATCCTAATCGCTAACGCGTCGAGACACAGACACAGCAAAGCGGGACACGGGAGGATCCTCTAATGGATCTGGACTTTCCACAGGCGGACGAGATAGAGTCCCGCTGTGAACGGAAACTCCCGGACGCGTCCGGGGACACGCCCGAACCCGTCCTCCCCCGCTGTAAGGACGACGCGGTTACGTGGTTCGGGACCGAACGCGGGACCCGCCTCTACGTATGTGAGGACCACGCGAAAGAGATCCTACGCTTTCAGGAGGGAGACGACGAACTCCCGGACGAGTGGAACGAACTACAGACCTACGCCTCCGAGAGGGGCGTCTCACCGAAAGGACACTCCGAACCGTCCCTCCGGGCGCGTCTCCGTTACACTAAGGACGCCTCGGATCTCGACCCTCACCCACGCGTCTCTCCCTGTCGTTCCTGTCATAGACTCACCCTCACGGAGGAGTTAGACTGGACGGAGAGAAAGTGTCCGGAGTGTCGGGGGGAACAGGAGTCCGTAGATCCGGAGAACGCGGTAGAGGCGACGGGGAAATGAGTATGTCCCGGGACGAGAACCCGGGACCCCACGCGGACGACGGAGGCGCGGGACTCTCGGACGACGACTACGACCGGATAGCGGAGTTCGCCCGGAAAGACCCGGCGGACAGGAACCCGAACGACCTCCTCCCGGACGGGGCTGTGGAGAACGGGACCTCGACCGGGACCTCCGCCTCCGCCTGTAAACGGATCCGGCGGAGTATGTCCGAGGCGACGACCGTCCGGGAGGTTATGGAGGGCTACCCGGAGACGACGACCTCCGAGGTTATGAGACACGCCTACGGAGAGTGTTCTCACGTCCACGAGATCCCTCCGACCGCCTCCCCACAGATAGGAACCGTCGAGTGTCGGACGTTCAGGGAGAGGTTCACCGCGGGCTACAGCGTCGCGGAGATAGCGGAGGAGTTCTACCGTTCTGATAACACCGTAACCCGGCACATTTTCGGGCGCTGTTCTCACGACAATAACCCGCGACGCCTGTCCGTTTCGGAGGTCGAGGAGGAGGAGTGTTCCCGCCTCCGCGGACTCTACAAAGGGAACGAGAACGTGGACGTGTTCGGGGCGGCTACGGCTATGTCTCTCCGGGTCGAGGTAGCCGCGACTCACCTTTTCGGCTACTGTGAGTGTGAACGAGGACACGTCCCCGCGGAGGAGGTCGAGGAGTGGGGCGGGGGCGGGTAGGACGCTTTCCCNTAGTTAATCCTTAAGAGACGCCGGTTAGACGAGTAGGATAAGACTAATGGGAACTTTTGATACTCTCCTGTCCGGCGTCGCGGGAGTTCCCGACGAACGGGACGAGGGACGACCGTCGCGGCGTCCCGGGGAGGAACTTTCTCTCTCGGAGAAAATGGAGGCGACGAGGGCGTTAGAGAAACGCCTCGACGGATCCGGGAGGGCGGTCCAGAAACAGAACGTGGACCGAAAGGCGACACTCCCCACAGCGTTAGAGGACGCGCTGGACGGTGAGGACGCCGCCCCGAAACCCTACGACCCCGAACTCCTCCGGGATCTCTCGACGGGGACGGTTCCACAGACCTACGTAGACACCTTAGCACAGGACGCCGCCTCCGCTAATTGGCGTCTCGTCCCGAACGACGAGGAGGCGGACGTGGATCCTTCGACTATCGCACAGGCGGAACGGAAACTCCGGGATCTCGTCCCGGACTCCACCTTTTCGGAGTTCTTAGAGGAGTGGTCCCGGACCCTCCTCCGCCTCGGAGACGGGACCGTGGTAAAGCACTACCCGGGCGGGAACACGTCGAACCCGGTCGGGGAGATAGTCCACGTAGACTCCGCGACTATGTTCAAACGACTGGACGACCGCGGGTTTACGGAGGGCTACGTTCAATTCGTGAGGGAGTCCTCGTCCGCGGGTAAGGACGAGTTCGAGGGGATCCCGTTCGAGGAGGAGGAGGTCGTATGGGTTTCGTGGGCGCGACGAGGGAACACGCCCTACGGAGAGNGTCCCGTCGAGAAAGGACAGGACTCCATAGAGGTCTTAGAGGAGATAGCGGAGAAAGAGATACTGGACCTTATTCAGGGTATGCCCCCGGGTATCGTTTCCCGTCCGCCGGACACGGAGATCCCGATAGACTCCGCGGACTGGGCGAACTTCAAAGACGATATGCGGCTAAACGAGGGCGAACGACACAGGTTAGCCTATACTAAGTTCCCGGTGGAATACACAGCCCTCTCCCCGAACTATCAGGAACTCCAACTCCTCGACCGCTACCACACTAAGGTAACGGAACTCGGAGGCGTGTTCAAAGTGAACCCCTCCTACGCCGGGTTCGACTTTGAGAACACGAACCGGGCGACGGACGAGAGTCAACAGGAGGCTTACAAACAGCGGGGCTTTCGGGTTCTCGTAGACCGCCTCGAACAGGCGCTTACCCTCGGAGTCGTCCCGGATCTGAAACTGGACATAGGGGCGGACCTCCGTTTCGAGTTCGAGAAAGAGACGACGACCTCGGAACGACAGTCCAAAGCCTCCGCCCTACAGGAGTCCATCAAAGCGGGGAAAGAGGCGGCGGACGCTGGACTCTCCGTAAGTTGGCGCGACGGTATGCCGGTGATAGAGGACGGGGAAATGGAGGCGGGGAACGCGTCCAGCGGAGGCGGAGAGGGAGGCGGACTGTTCGCCTCCGTGGACGGACGGAACCTCGACAGGGAGACGGTCGAGGCGGTCGAGACGCGAAAGAACCGGAACGCGGTCGTTCTCGCGTTCCCGCCCGGGGGCGTCGCCCACGGAGACGACTCCGAGTGGACCGGGTTCCTGAACCGCCTCCTCGACTTAGGCGCGGAGAAAGTCGTGGACCTGAAAGGGCGGCGGAACGGGAACGAGAGGGTCTATCCGCCGGACCTCCCGGACCCCCACGACCCCGTATTAGCGGTTCACGGACTGGACGAGGCGACTATCCGGGGGACGCTGAACTCCTACGAGGACGTTTACCTCCGGGTCGTGGACGGACCCACGGAACAGTCTAAGAGTGGTGGTTCGGGAAACGGGATCCGGGGGCGCGAGAGTAAGGCTACCCTCTCGAAAGAGGAGGTCGAGACGGTAGACGAGGTTCTGTTCCGCGCCCATAAGGAACAGATCTACCCGGAGTCCATAGAGGCGATAGAAAAAGCCTCGTTCAGCCCCTCGGAGGTCCCGGACTACGTAGTGGATAAGATCCGGGAGGCGATTAAGGACGGGGCTGTGTTCGACGGGATAGAGTCCCTGTCCGACGAACTCACACAGGCGAAAGACCGCTTAGAGGACGTTCTCCTCGAAAACCTCACGGAGGACGGAGGTAGCGGGTGGAGTCTCGGAGAGATCCGCGACGACATACAGGAGACGTTTCCGAACGTCTCGAAAGAGGAGGCGGAGGTCGTCGCCCGGACGGAGACGAGTTCCGTTCTGAACACAGCCCGGGAGAAAGGCTACGAGGAACGCGACGACGCGGCTACCCTCCGGTATATCTGGACGGGACCGGACGACTCCCGGACGACGGACGCCTGTGAGGAACTAAAGGACCGGACGGACCCGCGTCGAGGAGAGGGAGGAGATCCGCTAACTATGCCTGAACTCAAACGGGCGGAGAGAGACGTTCACGGTAAGTATTTCCCGGAGTTAGAGTTCCGGGACCATACCGTTCACATTAACGAGAGACATACGTTCCGACGGTGGATAGAGGGGGCTATGTAAATGGGACGAGGAGACTTTCAGGAGTTCACGGACGCCCTCTACGGGCTTACGAACCTGAACGGCGTTATCCCGACCGCGAACCTAACCGGGCTGTGGAACGTCACTCCCTCGGATCCGTTCACGGACCTACAGGAGTTCGACACACAAAACGCGTGGGACGAGATCTCCGGCGGGTCCGTGGATTTCGTCTCCGGGCTGAACGAACTAACCACGGACGGGACACAGGCGGACTCCCGGGCGTCCAGTAGCGGTCCGTAGGAGAACTTTAAGGAACTNCCGGGGGAGTTCGAGGTATGGCCCACGAAACACGGGAACAGTCCCTCGACGTTACGGACGGGTCCGCGGAGGTCGTCCTCGAAAAGCCCGGGGACGACTCTACGAATATCCGGATCCGTCCGCCGGGGAACGGTGAGGAGTTCGACGTTCAGGTATCGGACCGGGAGGGGTCGTGGTTAGACGAGGACACGACTCTCACGGGAGACACGGATCTGAAACTCACCCTCACGGAGAGGTTCGTCCGGGTAGCGGTGGCTACCACGGGGCCCGGCGGGACCGCGGACGTTCTCATTTCCTCCGGCGGGGCGGAGTGAGGATATGTCCGACGAGATCTACCGGGAGGCGGTTCAGAAAATGGAGGCGGTCGAGAAAGCCCGGACGGACCGGGAGACGGAGGTCGAACAGGCGCTATCCTGTAGTATGCCGGGACTCCTCCGGCGTCTCCTGAAAGAACACGGGTCCGTCCGCCCCGCCCTCCGGGACCTGAACTCCCGACTGGACGAGGTGGAAATGGAGGCGAACGTCTCCCCGAACACGTTTTACGACTGGATAGACAAATACCGCCTCCGGTAGTGGTAGCGTAGGATAACACTAAGACGGTTCACTCCGTAGCGTCTCTCGTCGGGTAGCACCGGCCCGACTCCACCCACGTAGTCACGGCGTGGGTATGTCAGAGGCGACGCGGGGCGCTTTTCTCGTCCCGCGTTTCCCCCACTCCTACTTACGGTCCGCCTCGTCCAGAACGGAGTAGCCGTAGTCTCGGAACACGGAGGAGAGACGCCCTATCTCGGAGGCGTCCACGGTCCACGCTTTCAGGTCGTCGTTAAACTCGTAGTGGACCTCCTCCCACGGCGTAGACTTTATGACCTCGTTTAGCGGCGTCTCGTCGTCCGGCGTCTCCCACGGGGCGGGTCCGTCGAGGACCGCTTTCAGCCCGTAGTCGGACTCTCGGATCTCCGTAACGGTAACGGTCGAGTGGGAGTAGCCGTTCGGCGTTCCCTCGACGCGTTCACGCGGGGGGATCTCGTCCCACTCCGTAGTCTCCTCCTCGTCCGCCTCCCACGTCTCGCGGAACTCCGCCTCCGCCCGGTCGTGGGCGTCTTTCAATCCCTCGTTAAACGCCTCCTCGACGGTCCCGACGACGTAATGACCTCCGTCCGTCCCCGGGTAGTCGGAGTCGTAGCCGAGTAGGGGGCGGTCTTTAATCTCGTCGTAGGAGGGGAGGTCCCCGGCGGGGTCGAGTTCGTCGGGCGCGTCGCCCGCCTCGACTATCGTTAGGTCGTCTACGCCGCCCTCGTAGCCAAACGCCCCCTGTCCAGCCTGTCCGAGTTTCGTTTTGTGGTAGGACCGAACAGCCCGGAACAGGACCGCCTCCGAGGGGTCGTTCTCGTCTCGCGTGAGGGCGTAGAAGCCTCCGCGGGGTCCCTGAATAAGGACGAACCGCTTTCCGGTGAGAGTCCCCCACGCGTCCACGGTGAGGAACACGTCTCCCTTTTCGAGGTCCCGACCGTGTTCCGGTTCGACCTTATCCCGGAAACTCGACGGATCTCGACCGATAACGGAGGCGGTGAGGGACTGTCCTATGTGGTCGTCGGGTTCCACGACCCGGGCGACGACACAGGGAACGGACCTGTCGCCCCACAGAACGCGGTCCCCGGTTTCGAGAACGTCGAACGCGTCCACGACACTCCTCTCCTCGTCGTCTCCGAACTCCGCGGGGAGATCTCGGACCTGTCCTCCGTCCGTCGCGGGAACAGCGTAGGCGGTCGTAGCGTCCTCGTCCACGTAGCGGGCGGCGTCGAACTCGTAGGTTTCTCGTCCCATACACTACTATACGCGGGAGGGGATAATAAAGGTACTGGACACTAATGGGCTGTAGTGTATAGCGGACTGTATAGGGGTCCGGTCCGCCTTATACGTAAGACCCCTCCGGAGTAAGGTAGCCCTACGAGGGTTCCACTAAATGCCACAGTCCTTTGAGGAGGCTTTTCCGGGAGGGTTCGAGGAGTGTGTTTCCACCCTCGGACAGGGACCCTCCGTAGACGACCCGGAGGCGCTGTGTGGGTGGCTACAGGAAAACGGGTTCGAGGCGATAGAAAACGCCTCTCCCGACTCTATCTTAGCCGGACTACAGGTAGAGTATGTTTCCGTCGTAGACGAACCCGCGCAGGACTCCGAGTGGTTGTTAGCAAAGTCCGCGGACGCGGACGAGAACGACTGGACCCCCGGAGAGAACCAGCTCGGAGAGACGAGAGACGTAGTTCTCCTCAAAGAGGAGGACGAACTCTCCGACGACGAGGACCTGTCCGACGAGGACGGGTCCGACGACGCCCCCGCGGAGAGGAAAGTGTGGGCGGCGGTTCTCGTTCCGGGTGAGGCGGACGCCAACGGCGACTTAGTTCCGGAACCGGAGATAGAGTCCGCGGCACACTCCTATATGAAAAACTATAGGAAAGTAGACGCGGACCACTCCCTCTTTGAGGGAGAGGGGACTCCCGTAGAGTCCTATATCGTTCGGAACGGTCCCGACGAGTTCACGACCCCCGACGGGGAGACGAGATCCTACCCGGAGGGAACGTGGATAATGGGCGTCGAACTCGAAAAGGACGCGTGGAAACGCGTCCAGAACGGGGAACTCACAGGTTTCTCCATTTACGGAGGCGCGGCGTCCCTCGACCCGGACGCCCTCCTCACGGAAAAGCAAAGAAAGGCCCTCCGACGGGCGCGTAAATCCGCGACGGACGCGGACGGATCCCCCTCGGACGAACAGACGCCCGCCCCGCCCCGGGCTGAACTCGGAACGAGGCGGGTTTCCCTACGTATGGGAGACGAACGACAGGACCTACTCAAAGAGTTAGGCGCGGACGCTTTGGCGAACCTCGCGGAGGCTATCCGCGCCTACGTAGACGAGAACCCGAACTCTACCGTCGAGAACACAGCCCTTAGCGATATGTTCGCGTGGGCGGCGGACGCGGATCTCGACGCGCTGGACGACACAGTAGAGGTCGGTGGAGTCGAGATCCCTATTCGAGAGTCCGAGGACTCCGACTCCTCCGAGGAGGAGGAGGTCGAGGAGGAGTCCGACGAGGACGACGAGGACGAGGGAGACGACGAGGAACAGGCTAAGAACGACGACGACGGTCCAACTATGGACGACGACACTACCGAACTCCTCGGAGAGATCCGAGACACGACCGAAGGTATCGCTAAGTCCGTCGAGGAACACGGTTCTCGACTGGACGACCTCCGTTCCGACGTGGAGGAGGTTCAGAAAGAGGTCGGACTCCTCGACGGTGAGGAGGACGACGAGGCGGAGGAGACGAACGACGACGAGGCGGCTAAGACGGAGGACGAACCGGATCCGGTTCAGGAACTCCGGGCGGATATGGAGGAGGCGGGACTCCTCGAAAAGTCCGCGGACGACGACTCCGAGGAGGAGGTCGTCCGAAAGGGCGCTAAGTCCGGGACCTCCCCGGACGACGTGGAAAAGTCCAGCGGGTCGGGCGACGGTAAGGTTTCGACCTCGACGGAAGGTATCACCGCGGCGGGGAGGGTGGACTAATGTCCGCTGAACCACAGAACGGACTCCCGACGGAACGGAAGGTAGTCAAGTCGCGCCCGGCCTACTACAACAGTCCGACCGCGGCNCACCGTTCGGCGTTCGGGGACCTCCACGAAACGGTCCGAAAGGAAACGGGGAACCCGGACGCGGATAAGGTCCTCTACTCGGACCCCTACGGGTTCTCGACCCGTGGACCCGTCAAAAAGAACGCGGTCCACTACCCGTCCGCGCTGTTCTCCGGAGACGGTCTTACCGGAGACGGGTGGGACGAGATCTACAAGCGGTGGAACGGACTCCGCCCGGGTCAGNATATGACCCTGTGGGAGGCGAAACAGGAGGTAAAGAAGGCGATGGACACCTCCGCGTTCAGCCTCCCGATTTTCGTCTCCCCGGACGTTTACGTTTCGTCCGGACAGAACACGCCTCTCGCGGATATGATCCCGCGGGTGGCTGTTCAGGAGGAGACGGTCGAGGCGGACGAACAGACCGCGGTCGGGTCCGTCTCCGCGTTCGGTGAGACGGGTCCCTACCCGGAGTCCGACGACACCTACGCGAACCACTCCTACAGCGTGGTTCCCTACGGTCGAGAGTCCGAGGTAACGGACCTCGTTCAGTTGGCGGCGTCGAGTCTCCGTTCCACCCGTTCGACCACGGAGGAGGCTATGATGCGGGCTATGCGTCAGTACGAGGAGACGCAAATGATTCAGGGGACGAACGCGGACGGGTCCGGGTTCGAGGGGTTCGAGGACCTTATCTCGACTACCTCCCCGGATCTCACTACGGACCTCACGGGTTCGACCATTTCCGTAGACGACATCTACGACGCTATGGAAACCCTCGAACGACAGGGGGCGAACCTCGACTCCGTGGTTCACATCACGACCCACAGCGTCCTCACGGACCTGAAAAAGGAACTGGACGACTTTACGCGGTTCGAGTCGCCCGGGGACGAACTCGACTTCGGTTTCCGGAGTCTTATGGTGGACGGGACGCCCGTCCTCAAGTCCCACGGAGTGAACAACTCCGCCGGGTCCCGGGACCTGTGGAGTGTGGACCTCTCCGGGTGGTATATGGGTATGCTACAGGACGCTACCCTCCACCCTCTCGCAAAGACCGGACCGACCGAAACGTTCGCGGTGGACGCCTACGGGACCCTCGTCGGAGAGGGTATCAACCACCTCCACCGCGTCGAGAACGTCGCCTAAAGGGTAACGAGATATGGCTTTCAAAAAGATCTCGGACGCCCGGGCGGATCCCTCCGTTCCCGGATCGGGGCGGGTATGGGCTGGACAGGTCACGCTATCCAGCGGGACCTACACTCTCGACTACTCCGCGGACCTCCCCGGCGTAGACGGGGACCTCGACGCGGAACCCTACATTACGGCTACGGCGAAAGCCGCGCCGGACGACGCGGGCGTAGCGTCCGCGGGGACCTCACAGGCGTCTATCTCGGACGGATCCGGGAGNTCGACGGACACGGTGAACGTCCTCGTAGTCGAACAGTAGAGTTCCCGAACCCTCCCGTTTTCTTNAACGAGTTCCGTAGCCTACCTTTTAGAGGACTCCCCGGNGAGTAGCGTCTAAGAAATGGCTATCCCCTCGACCGTAGTAGACGAGGTTCCCTACGCCTCCCCGGACGACGTTCTGAAACACGTCCGGAACCGGGACGGGTTCTCCGACCCCGGGGAGTCGGAGGTTATCAGTATGTTACTCGACCGGACGGAGTTCGTGGACTCTCGGACTAACAAAGCGTGGAGGCGGCGGGAGGCGACACATACGCGCCCCGTGAAACTCTCTCACCTACAGAAACACTCTCGACACAGGCGGCGGAGTCGCTACTCCTCCGGGCGGCGTCTCCGAGATCCGACAAAGGTAGCGGACGCGTGGGCTATCGTTCAGTTACCCGCGCTGGACGTGGAGAGTATAACCGAACTCGTCCTCTACCGCGGACGGAACTACGACGACCTAACGAGTAGCGGTGGAGAGGCGTCCGAGTCGGTTCTCTCCGACGACGACTATATCATAGAACCCGACCGTGGGCGGCTAAAGATCCACATAAACGCGGTTACGGTCGGGAACGTCTCCGCCTACGGGAAAGCCCTCGTAGACGACGCTACCGCCCGGGTGAACTACCGCTACGGTCCGGACGAGAGTTCCGCGGCTACGGAGGTCCAGAACGGGAACGTCTCCGGGACCTCGAACCCCGCGACGACGACGGAGGGCGTTTCCTCGTCCGTCCCGGGGGACCTCCGGGACGCTGTGGGGAAACTCGTCGCCTCGGACATAGCCCGTATGGACTCTCTCGGAGATATGTTCCGGACCTCCTCGGAGGCGGATCTCGACCTCACGGACGCCGCGGACAGTCTCCGGTCGGACGCTATGGAGGCTATTCAGGAACACAGGAGGGCGGTTCCGTAATGGCTAACGTCTCTACGGATCTGAACGACGACGCCTTAGAGGAGATCCGTCGAGGGTTCGACGTAGAGGGCGCTTACGGCTATACCGCGGACCACGCCCCCTATGTCAATTGGGAGACGACCTACGCCGGGACCTCTCCTCCGTTCTCGCCTATCCGGGAGTGGGTTCACCGAAAGTGGAACGACCTCGACGCGGGTATGAAAGACGCCGCGGTATCGGATCCCTCGGAGGTCACTACCTCGGAGTGGAAAGACGCGGTAGCGTGGTTAGTCGTGAACGCTATCGCAAAGAACGGGACCGTCGCGGTCCGGTTTATGGAGAGGAGTATGGAGAAAGCAAAGGGGGCGCTGGACTCCATAGAGACGCCCTACGCGAACTCGGAGGACCCGTCCGCCCCGTTCAAGATAATGCGGGACTTTCTGGACTTTGCTTTCGGCGTTTCACAGGACATAGTAGCGGACGAGGCGACGGACACGGGCGGACTCCTACAGTCCGGCTACGTGGACGTTCAGGAATTGAACGGGGAAAACTCGTTCGAGAAAGAGGGTAAATAGAAATGGTAGATCCCGACCACGACACTACAGGAGTCATAGAAACGCTACTCTCGGACGCCGCGAACTACTCGAACGGGAAACCGGACGTGGTTCGCGTCCGTCGAGACGAGAAAAGCGTCCCTCCGGGGACGAACGAGTATATCCTGATAGCGGACACGTCCGAACACTTCGAGAATTGGAGAGGGGCGCGGACGACGCTGGACCACGGTTCCGCTGTGTTCGCGGAGGCGAAAGTAATAGACTCTCACGCCCGACGGGTCGAACTCAAAGACGACGTGGTTCAGATCCTCCGGGACGTTCGAGACGACACGGAGGCGTCCGCGAACGGGCTTTCTATCGGGTCGTGGGACACGGTGGACTACGAATATACGTTCCCGGACGAGGAGATATTCGACGTGTTCCCGATACAATTCACGTTTACGTTCCGCGCCTACTCCCGGACCGCGTAATCCCGTAGGCTATCCTTAAGGGTCCTCCGCGGGGAGAACGCTGTAACGTATGAGTATCAGCGGTTCCCCACAGAAAGGACACGACTCCCGGATCCTCGTCGGGCTACAGGACGAACAGCGGACGACCGTAACCCCGACGAGACACCTCGGAAAGATAGAGGAGGAGACGGAACACCCGGACCCGGAGGTTTCGTGGAACGAGGAGTTCCTAATCGGGACGGGTCGAGAAATGAACGCGAAAACGGAGGGTCAAAAGGTCTACGAGGGCGGGTCCTACCCGGTTATCNCATACGACGGCTACCCTCTCGCGGTCCTCCTCGGATCCGAGACGTTCACCGCGGACACGCCCTCCGCCGGGACGAACGAACACGTCCTTACCGCGGCGGGGGCGTCCGCGGGGTCCGCGACGCCGGTCCCTCCGTCCCTCACGGTCGAGGCTACTCACCTCGGACGGGGCGGGGCGTCCGACTTTGTACGGACGTTTAACACGGTCGTCCCGACCTCCGGGGAGATCTCGTTAGATAACGAGGGACGCCTCACTACGACGCTGGACACTATCGCTATCGGCGTCCAGANGGGGAGTAGCCCGACCTCGGACCCGGGTATGCCGGACCGGAACCCGTGGCTGTTCTCGGATCTGTCCAGCGGGTTCACGTTCGACGGGACGACCGTCGCCCGGTTAGAGGAGTTCACTATCTCCATTAATCAGAACTCCTCCGCCCGACACTACATAGAGTCCACCCGCGCCCCGGACCCCTACGAGATCCTTTACGGGGGACAGGTCGGGTATGAGTTCACGGCTACGGTTACGGTCGTGGATAGCACTTTCTACGACGAACTACAGAACCCGACCGCGGGCGGCGTGGACGCGTCTATGAAGTTCTCGAAAGCGAACGGGGACGCTGTGGAGTTCTCCCTCACCGGGAATAACCTCACGGACGCCGGACACGCGACGCCCCGCGGGGAGGGGGCGGAGGACGACACTCTACAGGTAGAAATGAATATCGTTCCCGAAAGCCTCACCGTTACGTTCGAGGACTCCAGCTCGACACAGGGTTATCTCGCCTGAACGGTTCGGGGAACCACTTTTCGTTAGCGTCCGATATTTCTTTAGGCCCTCCCTACGGTTCTGTATAGTATGCCATTTCAGGAGACGCCGGAGGACGTAGAAACCGGGTCCTACTCGGACGCGACAGTAGACGAGACGGAGACGGTCGAGGAGTGGATCCGCCTCACCGTCGAGGACTCCGAGACGGGCGAACGGAAAGAAAAGGCGTTCGGGTTCGTTCTAATCCCGGCGGAAAACGTTAGCTGGCCTAAGAAACAGCGGATCGTTCAGTCCGTCGCGGCGGAGAGTAAGGGAGGGTTCGACTTTGTGGACTACTACTCCCGTATGTTCGACTATCAGGTTCAGGAGACGAGTTTCCTCCCGGACCATAAGACGGTGAAAGAGTGGGCGACGGAAAACGCCTCGAAAGATCTCCTCTCAAAGTTGGAGGAACACGTCCCCGACCCTATGGATATGGGAGAGGAGGGTATCACGGAGGGCGTCCTCGACGTTCTCGAAACCTACGCGGAGTCGGACGCGGGTTCGTGGGACGCGGACGTGGAACATTTCCGGGCGTGGCTTAAGGAACAGTCCGGCGTAGCGGAGGGCGACGAGGGAAAGTTAGAAGGATAGTCCGGGGGAAAGAGGTCGAGGATCCCCGGGGCTATCCCGTGGAGTCGGGAGTTCGTGGAACTCCTCCTCCTGAAAGAGGGCGTCCCGCTGGACGCGGTAGCCCCGNCGAGTGAGGTCCATACCGTCGAGGAGGAGAGACACGACACAGCGGCGTCTCTCGCCCGCCTGTCGCCCACGACAGTCCGGGCTATGTCCGTAGGTACAATCACCCTCGGAGTTATCGCCCTCGTAGAGACGGGGCTGTGGACGCCTCTCGCGGTAGCCGTAGCCGCGGCGGTCGGGATAGAACAGATCCGGGACCTCGACGCCCCCGACTCCGTAACTAAGACTCATAAGGTAACGAGAGGAGGTCTACCTGAACAGAAACTAATGCGCTACCTCGTTATGTCGAACGAACTTCAAAAGATGGAAACGGAGGAACGGGAAAAGGCCCGTAAGAAAGCGGAGGGGCGACAGAACGCCCGTTCCGCTATGTCCGGGAGGCGGTTCTAATGGTAAAACTCGGGGAGGTCTTTTGGGTAGCGTCCGTTAAGGGAGGCGACGACGCGGCGGACACAGCCTCCGGTCTACAGGATAACTTAGAGGGAGTCGCGGAGTCCGCGGTCGGGGCGGCGTCCGCACAGAACGACTACGGGGGACAGGTCGAGGAAAACACGAAACGGACGGAGGAGGCGAACCGCTGGACCTCGAAACTCGACTCCTCGACCGGACTCCTCGGATCCGCGCTGTTCTTTGCGGCGGATATGTTCGGCGTCGCGGGAGTCGCTACCACCCTCTACGAGGGCGCGTTAGCCTTAGCGGACGAGGGGGACCGCCCTCCTCACCGGGTCGAGTATCACCCTCTCCGGGGCTTTGGGAACCGTCTCCGGGGCGGCTACGACCGCGTGGGCGGCTATCGCCGGACCCGCGGGGTTAGCGGCGGGGCTGTTCTTAGCCGTAGTCGGGGTCGGACTCCTCGGATCTGAACTCCTCGGACTCACGGACGTAACCCCGGTCGTCCAGTCCGAAACCGATACTATGACCTCGACGTTCGCGGATCTCGCGTTTCTCGTCGGGGGTCCTCTCGTCGGGTATATGTCCGCGGCGTTCTCCGCGCTTACCGGGGACTGGACCGCGGCTAAAAACAAGTTCGTGAATACGTCCGTCGAGTGGGCGAAAGCGGCTACCCGGTTCACGTCGAAAGCCATACTCGGATTTCAGGCGTTCGGGATAGCCGTAAAGACCGGGATAGGGGCGGCGGTCGAGGCGGCGGACTACGTATGGAGGGCGGGATGGAACGGGATCCTCACGTTCTCACAGGGGATAGTGAACGACATAGCGAACTCCATAATCGGAGGGATAGAGGGGGCGATTAACTCCGCCAGCGGCGGGCTGAACTCCCTTATCCAGAAGGTGAATAAGATCCCGAAAGTCTCCATAGATCCGGTCGGGCGCGTCTCCCTCGGAGGTCGGAACCCGCTGGACGTGGGCGCGGGGACCGTCCAGAACGAGAGTATGTCCTCCCGTATGGCCCGGGTCCGGAACCGTGGGAACCGACAGTTACGGTCCGCGACGGAAACCGCCCGCGCCCGTCTCGACCGGTTCGCCCCCGACACTATCGGAGGGTCCCGACAGACCGCCCGCCCCGGAGAACAGCCCGGGACGAACGTTCAGGAACAGAACGTAAGTGTCTCCGTGGACGGGTCGAACGGGGATTTCTCGAATATGTCGAGGTCCGAGAGGAAAGAACTCGCCCGTATGATAGGGGAGGAGGTCGGGTCCAACACAGGCGACTTAGCGGGAGGTAAGTAATACGTATGACACAGATAGGTTCAGTCCAACTTACGCGGAACGACGGGACGGAGACGTTCGACTTTAAGGCTACCTCCGTCGAGTATTCAGCCTCGAACGGGGTCGTAACGTCCAGCGTTATCTCCGCCCTCCGGGAGGTCATAGGCGGGAAACTCGTTATAGAGAACGAGACTATCGTAGTGAAAGCGGACGTGAAAAATATGGACTCCGACCAATTCCCGAACTCCGGGACCTACTCGGACGAGGACTTAGGTTTCGAGTCGGAACTCCGTCGCGCACACAAAGAGTGGGGGTTCGACACTACGGACGGGTTCGACCTCCTAACGTGGGGTCCGCGTCCGGACTTTCAGGGAGTCTTTACGGACATTACCGTAACGGAGGACACACAGGACGCGGAAATGGGCGCGGGATCCTACAGCGTCGAGGTCGAGTGGACCTACCTCGACGCGTTCATTAGTTAGACCTATGGCTTTCACAGTTACAGTAGGCGGGACGACCGTGGACGGGCTTTTCGAGGTGAACTACTCCGGGGCGGACACGGATAAACTCGGAACCGCGGAGGTTCAGGTAAAGAACTCCGCCTCTAATCGGGCGTTCGAGTTCGGGGACGAGGTGATAATCCAGCGGGACGGGGAGACTGTGTGGACCGGCTACCTCGAAAAGAAACCGCCCACGGGGTCCCGGAACCTGAAACTGAACCTCACCGCCCGGGATAAGCGGGAGGAACTACAATTCGTGGAGGTTCACCGTCCGTGGTATAACCGCGACTCCGGAGAGGTCGTGGAGGAAATGGTGAACACACAGGTCCAGCCCCGGAGTCCGGTCGTCGTCCACACAGGCGACGACCTCGACGGGTGGAGTTCGGACGTTCCCGTGTTCGAGTTAGCGGACCTCCCCTCCGTCGAGTTTAACGAGTATGGGTCCGACCTCCTCTTTCTCTACTGGGGAGAGGGAGAGTCCGGGACGTTCTCCGTTACCTACGACGACGTTCCGTTTTCCGCTGTGGACGACGCGGAGATCCTGTGGTTCGAGACGCGCTACGCGTTCAATAACGAGGGCGGGTTCTTTTCCGCGGAGGTCGAACTAACGGACGACTCCGGGACCTCTATGGTATGGGATCTCCCCGTCCCGGACGGAGTGGAGTTCACGAAACAGCGTCTCCCGCTAGAGGAGGCGACGACGGACGGGGCGGAACTCTCCGGATCCCTCGAACTCGAATATCGGATTAGTCTCTCCGGGAGTCTCCCGGAGGCGCGGGCGGGAGTGATAGACTACGCCCGGACCCGACCGTTCGGAACGCGGTCGGGGGACACGGGACTGTCCACGGTGGACGTTCAGGACTCCGGTCGAGAGATAACGAGGCGGTTCGACGCCTCCGTTTTCGAGGCTATCGCACAGTTAGCCGTAGAGGACGGGGCTACGTCGTTCGTGGACGAGGACGACCACTTACACTATGAACCGGACGGGGACACGGACGCCCCGGAGAGTATATCCTACTCCTCTACGCGGGTCGTGGACATAGAACCGAACCGGGACGCGACGGACATAACGAATAAGGTCGTCGTTCAGGGGGCGGGGAGATCTACAGGTCCCGACTAAAGTCCTCCGCCTCTATCTCGTTCTACGGCGTCTCCGCCCGGGAACGCCCTCTCGTAAACAAAGAGATCCAGAACGAGGGCGAACTCCGGGACTACGGAGAGGGCTACCTTTCGGAGGAGGCGTGGGAGGACACGGACGTTACGTTTACCGTCGCGGATCCGGCGTTTAAGAACGTCCGAGTGGGACAGTCCCTCTTTGTGGACTGGCCCCCGGAGGATCTGAACGGCTACTTTACCGTCTCCGAGGTAAGGACTGATACCGCTGGACGAGTAGAGGTAGGCGTAACGGGGTCGTCCGCCTAATGTCCAGTCTCACACAGAAAGAGAAACTACGCGCCCTCGGAGTGAAAGCCCCCACCGTCCAGAATAACCCCTACCTCTCGACGTTCGACGCTATTCGAGAGGAGAAAGACTACTCCACGTTTACGTCCGACGTGAACGGACAGGCGTCCTTTGCGGAGTTCGAGACATACCTAACCGACACTATCGGCGTGGGGTCGGAGTCCGCGTCCCGGTTCCGACAGCGTATGGAACAGAAATACGAGACGTTCGGGGACTTTGGGACCGCCCTCTCCGGGTTCTCGTCCTACGACGAGTGGATAAACTCGTTCAGTTGGGGGACGACCATAGCCGGGGACGAGACGGACGGAGAACAGATCTCCGCCGGGATCCGTATTCACGGAGAGGACGGACTCTCCTACGACGGAGTGGGAGTTCCGAAAGGGACCTTAGAAGTGTTCGGCCCGCGGGTCGAGTTATCACAGACACCTCCTCCGATAGACGCCTCCTCGTCGTTCTCGACCGCGAACCTACAGGTAAGCGAAACCCTCCCGTCGCCCTACGAGACTATCACTATCTCCGCGGACATTACGAACGACTCCGGCTACGGGCTGGACCATACCGCGAAACTCACGGAGGACGGACAGGTAGTGAAAAGTAAAACCGTCTCGTTTGCGGCGGGAGAGACGAAAACCGTCGAGTTCACGCGCAGATATACCGACTACGTGAGTGTGGACGTGAAAGTGAACGAGGCGGGTCCGACCACGGTTACGGTTATCCCGCAGGGACTACAGGTATTCTAATATGGTGGACTCCGCGGACCGCTACATAGCCGAGAACAGGCGGGACATACGCCGGACGGAGGCGAACTTTATAGAAGCCCCGGAGTCCGGATCTATCTCCCTCACGTTCGGGCGGAACGTAGTCGAGGTCGAGGTAACGGGAGAGGTCTACAAACGAGATCTGAACGACTCCCTGATAGTCGGACACCCGAACGGATCCGACCACGGGATAGGGACCGGGGCGGTCGGGGACCAAAGGGGAGACTGGACCCTCGTCGCCTCGGACGAGGACTCCGGCGAACTCGTCCGCGACGGTCGAGGCGCTATCCGCGACGCGCTGGACGGACAGGAGGGCGGCGTCCGAGAGGTCGGAGTCGGGACCGGAACCTCCGGGGCGAACTCCGGGGACCGGACCCTCGTCTCCCTCTCCTCGAAAACGAACGGGGCGACAGATAAGCCCGCCCCGAAAGCGGCGGGCGCTATGGGCGTGTTCCGGTTTCACGAACACGAAAACGAGGCGACGGAGTTCGGCGTCTACGACGTAGACGGATCCCTGATAGCCCGCCTCACGTTCTCCGGCGTGAACCCGACCCCGGAGGAGGAGGTCCGCGTCCTCGTCTCCCTCACCGTCTCCGGAGAGGGCGTAGGCGACTCCGTGTTTACGGACGACGGAGAGATAGCGATAGCGGACGCGCTGAACCTCCCGAAACAGGTCGTCGGACTGAACGAGATAGCGTTCGGAACCGGGTCTACGGAGTTCAGTAAGTCGGACACAGGACTCACGTCCGAGATTATCAGTAAGACCGTTATCCGGGACCTCGAATTAGAGGCTATCCGCGCCCGGACGAAACTCTACGAGAGTGAACCCGCCTCACAGCCCGTAGATCTCTCGGAAATGGCTGTATTTGATAACTCCTCGACGCCCCGTATGCTGTGGGCGACGACGTTCAGCCCGGAGGAGAAAGTAGACGGCGTTCCCCTCACGGGGACGGTCGGGTTCAGGATAGAGTAGTCGCGTAGGNAACTTTTTAGCGGGTTCCCCGGTAGGTTCCTCCTAATGACTACAGCGGACAGGTTCGACGCAGACACCGGGGACCCCGTTTTTCCACACTACCTTTCAGGCGTTCGCGGAGGGGCTGGACGGGAACGGGATCCTCGACGCCGGGGATCTCGCGGTTACAGCGGGGACGAACACGAACGCCCTCGACGTAGCCGCGACGACCCGCGGGCTGTGGTATGGAGGGACGCTTCACTCCTACGCCGGGGCGACGAACGTCCTCTCCCTCTCCTCGAACACGTCCGGGAGTCCACGGTGGGATCTCGTCTACTTTGACACGGGGACCTCCTCTCCGGGGAAACGAGAGGGGACGCCCGCGACGAAACCCGACCTCCCGGAACTACAGTCCGGAGAGTTCCCTCTCGCGGCGGTCTACCTCCCGGACGGAACGACGGACGTAACCGACTCCGACAAACGCGACTACCGCGTTCACGGAACCGCGGCGGAGGAGACGTGGTTCGAGGACTCCCCCGGAGAGTTCTCGTCCTCGACCGTCGAGGGGGCGCTAACGGAGGTTATCCGGGAGGCGGGGGATCCGCTGAACGGACCGCTGGACCTCTCCGGGTTCTCCGGGTCCGCGGTCCTCGACCTCGGAACGAACCCCGGGACGTTCGGGGCGGTCGTGGACGCTGTGGTAGACGGGAACGACGCCGCGGGAACGGAGGAGTCGTTCCTGTTCGCGGTGGACTCCACGACAGTCCTAAAGATCTACGCGGAGTCCGACGGGTCGGGCGGCGTTCAGAACCTCCGGGCGGAGGTTCCACAGGGACTCCGGACCGCGGACGACGTAACGGACGACCGCGGGAACACTCTCTACTCCTACTCGTCTAACGAGTTCACACAGGCGCGTCTCGGAGGTCCAGCGTCCTCTCTCACGTCCTACCCGCTACCGATAGGGGACCTCGACTCTCCCTACGCCCTCCCGTCCATTACGGATATGGACGTGGACTCTACGGACCTCACGGACTCCACGGGTCCGGGAACTCTCTACGACGCGTCCGCGGGTGAGTTCCTACGCGGCGTCCTCGACCAAAACAGGAACACGTCCTCCGTCTCCTCGAACACGACTACCTCCGACGAGGAGATCCTGTTCGTAGACACGTCCGGCGGGGCGGTTACTATCACTCTCGCCTCCGCGGACGCGGTGGACGGGAACCACATTATCGTAGTGGACTCCGGCGGTTCCGCGGACTCTAACCCTCTTACCATAGACACGGAGGGGTCCGAAACGATAGACGGAGTTTCCTCCGTTACCGTGGAAACCGCCTACGGCGCACAGGTCCTTTCCTCGGACGGGACCAATTGGTTCACCGCGGGCGGCGGATCCGGAGGCGGCTACGACCAAACGGTAGACTTTGACCACTCCGGGAGTAAGACCTCCCTCTCGACCGGGAATCAGGCGTTAGTCGGAGTCGCGGAGGTGGACGCCTCCGAGACGTTAGAGATCTACAAAGCCCAATTGATGAAACCCGACGGAACCGCCTCCTCCACCTCCGTAGACCTCGAACTCGTTACGCTGGATAACGCCGGGTCGTTCACGTCGAGGAGTGTCCTAATCGCCGGGGACGGTTCGACCGTCTACGACGACCAAACAGGTAGCCCTCTCGGATCCTACAGCCCGGGATCTACCACGACCGTAGCGGTCCTCGTAGATAATCAGTCCGGGTCCGCGGAGGGCGTCTACGCGGAGGCGAAAGGGGAGGTCGTCTAAATGACTATCGTGGGACTGGACTCTCTCCCGGAGGTCACACTCTCGGAGGTCACACTCCCGGNGGTGGACATTTTAGAGAGGGAGGTTCAGATAACCGAACAGTCCGGGTCCTCTCTCTCGGACTATCAGGTTCGGGTAACGTTCGGGTCCGGGGATCCGATTTTCACGAACGCCCTCTCCGACGGGTCGGACATACGTTTCACCGATACACAGGGAGACTCCTCTCCCTATCTGGACCACTACCTACAGGAGTTCGACGCCTCCGCGGAGACGGCTACGATATGGGTTAAGGTCCCGTCCATAGCCGCGTCCTCGACGGAGAGTATTTGGTTATACTACGGGGACGGAACGAACGCGAAAACGTCCTCCGGGATCGGGACGTTCCCCTACGGGTTCTATGACTTTGAGGAGTTCACGGACGGACAGGACATTATCGCAAACGACGCCGCGTTTACCGCGGCTAACGACAGTTGGTATGGAGATACGACGCCCACGTTCACAGCCTATAACTCCTATGCGAAACAGGGGAGTGTCGGTTCACAGTTTACGACGGACGTGTTAGAGGGCGTTCAGTATGAAATGCCCCAAACTATAGATAGTTCTACAGAATCTAAATGGGTCCGTGAGTTCTGGATGAAAGGGACGGAAAGCACCTCCTCCGCGACGACTCACGGTATGTCGGACGTAGTGGACGCCTCGAACACGGAGATGAATATCTACGGACCCGACGACGGTATGAATAAGGGAGGGGTTGTCCGCTACTACGACGGAGGCGGGTGGGTTTCTATCTACTCCGGGATCTCGCCCGGGGACTGGGTATGGATTCACGAGGAGATAGACTTTCCCAATAATCAGACCTATACGGAGGTGAAAGACGCCCCGGACGGTAGCGTTCTCGGGTCCGGGACCGCGGGGTTCCGGAAC
>Ga0065698_100157_pt1 | contig 33305 bp, 30 predicted proteins | sample AntLakMe24m_30um_FD_59087 | JGI IMG/M metagenome (GOLD analysis project Ga0065698, IMG submission 59087) | Hypersaline microbial communities from Antarctic Deep Lake - 24m 3.0um v2 (version 3) | ecosystem: Environmental > Aquatic > Non-marine Saline and Alkaline > Hypersaline | place: Deep Lake... | reverse complement strand
AATTATCACGTCCCTGAATCGGTTGATATCAGCGTCAACAGCGTCGGGAACAGCGACCTCGTCGAGACCATGCTCGACGAGGTCGCGGAGGTACTCCGCGAGCGTCGGCGTCAACCGCTGATAGAACCCACCCGGTGAGATCGACTCGTCAGCTGTCGAGTTATAGCTGCGTCGAAACCCTGCGAGTGTTCGGCTTTCGCCTGCGGCGAAGCCGAACACGAATGCCCAGACGAAGGCGGGAATCTGGAGCTTGCGGTCGCGTTCGACCACGCCGAGTTTAGTCATTAAGATAAGTTTTGCAAATGAGCGCCGAGGAATTCGTTGATCCAGGATTGGGCGAAGCTCAGTCTGTTGGTAAGCTGATCGAAGAGATCTGTGACGAGAGCGCGGAATTCCTCCGCGCTCTCGACGATCAGCGGTGATGCTTCCCACCGCAGACTCTTCCAGACCGGTTCGATCGGATTCAGATCCGGCGACCCAACGGTAAGAAGACGAGATCGATGCCGAGTTGATGGGCACGCCTGCGCGTGTACTCGCAGATGTGTGAGGAGAAATTATCCAAGACGAGCAGAATCCGCGGAGCGGGATTCTGCTCGCGGATCCGTTCGAGACAGTCGCAGATGCGTTCTTTCGTCTGATCCTCGGGAAACTCACCACGCTCTCGCCGTTGAGCGCGTAGAAGCCGACCGTTGGTTCGTCGTGACGAACCAGCGGTCGGGTGATGTGCGGATCATCGACGGAGTACAGCCGTTGAGAGTTGTCCCACGGCTGTGGATGTGACGTATCAAAGAAGCCGATGACAGTCCCGCCGTCCGGATAGATGTCGTTGACGACCCAGCCTTCCTCGTCGTCATCGTCACGTTTGTTGTGCGGCTTGTCGGCTTCGGTCTCGTTGAACGCGTCGCCGACGCGTTCGTCGAGAACCTCTTCGGCGTTCTCAGGGCGAGAGGGACGCTTTGTTCGCGGGATAGCGTAGGAGAGACCGAGCGTTTTGAGAAATTGACCGAGGTAGACAGGGTGGTACTCAACACCGAACTCCTGGTTGATGAGATGCTGTATCTCCTGTTTTTTCCAAGGCTGCCCGTCTCGGAGGAGTTCGAGCAGCTCTCGTCGCTCGTGTTCGCCGAGCTTCGGGGGCCTACCGGCCCCGAAGTTCGGCGTGAGCAGGCCGAGCCCGCCTTCGTTCCATCGTCGGGCCCAGCGACTGCCGGTAGAAGCTGACTTGCCGACATCGTCGGCAGCGTCCTCAAGCGTTGCTCCCTTGTAGAGGCGTTTGACGAAGGTGAGCCGTTTGCTCACCTTCTCATCATCCGTTTCAGCGAGCAACCGATCGAGATTTTCCTCACTCAGGTGCCGAACGATCTCCTTGCGACGATCTCCGCTCATTACGTCGATGTCTCACTCTACGCCCATAACTTCCCTTACGTACTATTGTGACGCGCTCGCCGTCGAGAAACCGATCTGGATGCTTGGTGACAGCGCCTACGACACGCTCGACTGGCACGACCACCTGCTGGCCGCAGGGGTCGTGCCAGTCGCTCCGTACAACGCACGAAACACCGACGATCCGAAAGACATCGAGTACAGGGTCGAAGCCCGCATCGACGAACACAGTGTGGACGTTCAGCTGAAGCAATCGACGCTAGACGAGACGTACAATCGCCGGAGTGGAGTCGAACGAACCAACGACGCCGTCAAGGACTGCGGCCTCGGGCACGTCCGCGCCCGAGGCCGCGTCCACGCACGAGCACAAGTGTTCCTCGCGCTGTGCCTTCGTCTCGTCGTTGCAATCACCAACGACGAACGCGGAGACAATCCAGGAAGCACCGTCATCACGCTATGAGAACTATTCTATGACACCCTCGTGAGTGACCCGTTATTGACGGTCCAGTCGGCGAAGTCCTCGAAATTTTCATGCAGTTGTCCCGAGTACCACTGCTCTTTGCGTGGGTTGTTATGGACCTGCACATTGAACGGCTTTTCCGTGGTAGTTTGCTTCACTGTAATGTCCTCAAAATTCTCGTAGTCTGTGCCAGGGTAGAAATTCCGGCCATGTAACTTAGGATTGAGGCGTATTGTCGTGGTGCGGGGTCGGAAAGTGCCTGCTCTATATTTTTCATTTCTTGTGCCAACCTGGATTCTGGAAAGTTTGATTCAAAATTGGCACGTACAATAAGGACACAGAGTGAGGCGGTGCGATTTTGGAGTGATCTATGCTAGAAATCGCCCGCCTCGACGGAGGTAGCGACTGCTTCGAGTTAGATTTTGCGGAGCGAGAGTCGACACCCGAATCGGCGCTGAAGCTCGGTATCCGACCCCATCTGGCTAGACTATCACTTTCAGATACCGTCTCTATTCTCGATAGGTTGGTGTCGAACGCTGTCGTTCGACCATTCACAACGGGGTACAGAAAGCTGATTTACAGCCCCGTGATGGCGCAAATCCGGGTCACGTTGCTGTTGACGAAACCGTGATCCATCTGAATGACGAACGATTTTGGCATTACGCGGCTGTCCATCTTGCAACGAACCGCTTGCTACACGTGAACCTCTCTCCGACCAGAAATCAAGCGATTACCGATATGTTCCTCGCCGAACTCCGCGAGAAACATCTCGTCGATGACGCACTCTTTTTCGTCGATTCTGCACCGTGGCTGCAAGTGGCACTCCACCGACACAACTTCCGATTCCGATACGAAAAACACGGGAATCGGAACAGCGTCGAACGTGTCTTTCGAGAACTAAAACGTCGAACCAGCCAGTTCTCAAACTGTTTCAGCCACGCCGAAGCAGAGACTGTCGAAAATTGGCTCCAAGCGTTCGCCTTCACGTGGAATCAGCTTATCTGAACACTACCAAAAGGCTAATCATCAGATATAAGTTGGGAAGGGGGGGAGACTATATAAAAGAAGATGTCTCCATGGGATTCAATCGGGAAAATTGCTGTCGCGAAGGTTGCGAATGCGGTTTTTTCGTTCATCGGGTTAATTTGGTTCTCCCAGACCCTAGGCGTCGGAAATCTTGGCATGTACTTCCTGTTCTTGGCATTAGTAGGTGTCTCAGAACTATTTGCTGATATGGGTATAAATGGCGCTGTTGAAAAGAGGATCAGTCAAGGTGAACCAGTACCAGAGACAGTTTACGCAGCACTACCCCTGAAATTACTATTATTTACACTTGTCACGGCAACAGTTCTGTATCTTTCTCCAATAATTAACCCGTATATCGGAGTCGAGGTTGCGTACCTGATCCCCGTTACAATTCTCTTGAAGAACATTTCCGATTTGCTAAGACGTTCGTTAAATGGTGATATGCGTGTCGAAGAAACAGCCTACATGATCGGTGTAGAACAGTTGGGGTGGGTCCTATTTGGAACACTATTTGCACAAGTAGGGACCGAATCATTTGCGCTAATACACGGGTATATTGCCGCTCTAGTCATTGTAGTCACGATTGGACTTGTGAAGGTCCCACTTGCACCAGTTAAGCCTGATAAAAAGAGAGCAGCATCACTTTTTCAGTACGGAAAATATGACATTATATCAGAGGCAGGATGGCGAGTGTATAACTGGACAGATGTCCTTATTGCGGGCGTTTTCCTAAGTCCAGCGCTAGTCGGGGCGTACGAGATTGTTTGGCGCCTTACTGGCGTAACTGTTCTATTTGGTTGGGCCGTTAGAAACTCCACGTTCCCGATAGTCAGTTCATTAGAGGCAGATGGTAGACACGAGATTATAGAGTCGGTCGTTCAGCGGTCTATGTCACTTTCCCTCATTTTCGTAATCCCTGCCTTATTTGGCACCCTTGTTCTTGGTGAGGAGATTCTGAGAATATTCTTCGATATCAGATCACCCATCGTGGAGATAGTATTTATTATCATCATGGTACAGAAACTGTTTCAAGCAATCGAGCAAGTTACCGGTTATACTCTTCGGGGAATGAACAAACCGAATTTAGCTGCTATCGCAACTTTAGTGGCAGTATGTACGAATATCGCACTGAATACCATGCTTATTCCGCGATTTGGACTAGTCGGTGCAGCAGTCGCAACACTCCTGTCTTACATAGCGTTAGTGTCTGTTGAAACACAATTCCTCTCCAAGAGCATTAAAATATCAGTTCCAACAGAACAAATTGGTTGGTACTGCCTGAGTGCGGGAATAATGGCCGCATTGATTTTTGCTGCCAAACAAACTTATGTATCTGTGGAGAGAATACAGTTGTTAATTCTACTTACAAGCGCAGTTCTTGTGTATCTATTATTAGTTATTCTTCATCCAGATGTTCGAGGGGAAATGCACTCAATACTTAGAGGAGAGTCATTTACAGAGAACTGACTAAGAATGGCAAAGAACTTGGACGTAGCACTAATTAATAGTGCTCCAGAAGGCAGCGGGGTAGGTCGGTATGCTAACGAGTTGCAAGGAAAGTCATCCAACAATATAGTGCAATTCTACATAGATAAAAAAGATAACAAATTAATTAAGATAAACCAATCTGGGGAACGGACAGTAATCCATTCTTTAAGTCAGCTATCCAACAGGGTGATAAGGAAAACAGGAACAGTGGGGACAGCCATGGCGATCTACGGATTAGGTAAGGAGGTACCCGAGGGATTTGATGTATATCATCTAGCGGACCAAAATATGGTGAATCTCGCATTCTCCCCGAAAATCGACCCAGTTATTACAACAGTCCACGATCTGGTCTATCTGAAATTGGCTGGGAATATAGTTGAAGAAATGGTTTCTAAAGCACTTTTCTATGGTACAAAGAAGTCGGATCAAATAATCTCTATTTCTGAGTCTACCTCCCAAGATATCCAGAACCACTTGTCTATTCCAAGTCTAAAAGTGAACACAGTTTATAATGGAGTTAGTAGGGAGTTTAGCCCGGCTACCGAAGAACGAGTCACACGGTTTGCTAACAAGCACGGACTTTCTGAATCGAGCCATTATATAGTTCATATGGGGAACAACAATGAACGAAAAGATATCCCTACACTATTGAAAGTGCTTCGTAAGGTGCGGGACTCCCTGGATTCCGATGTTAAATTACTTCGTCCGAGAGGTCTCGGAGAACATAGTGATCTGTCAAAAGTTCTAGGTGTAGAGGATAGCGTGATTGATTTAGGATTTATTGAGGAAAGCGAGATCTGCGATTTGTACACGCTATCAGATGTCTTCATCAGCACATCAACTTATGAGGGGTTCGGTCTCCCGCCACTAGAAGCAATGTCTTGCGGAACGCCCGTAGTAGCTACTCAAGTTGCATCAGTTCCAGAAGTGGTTGGGGATGCAGGTCGATTACACCCCCCTGGAGATGTTGAAGGATTTGCTCAATCGGTCTGCGAGATACTTACTAATCCCGAAATCTCTCAGAACCTCCGGGAAAAAGGGACCAAGAGAGCGAAGTTATTCTCCTGGGAAAAATGCGCCGCAGAGCTCGATTCCATTTATGCTTCGATAGCTAAGACGACTACAGAATAGATTCGTATAGTTCAGCATATTGAGAAGCAGCATTCTCCCAAGTAAATCTCTCAATTCGTGAAAGCCCAGCTGCTTGTAATTGATTTTGGAGGACTGGGTCACCAAGCACCCGCAGGATTTGAGTCGCAAATTCCTCATGGTCAGCTGGGTTAACTGAAATCCCAGCATCGCCTACAACCTCAGCTCCACCCCCTTCGCCGCTGTGGATTACCGGTAATCCCGCTGCCATAGCCTCCAGGTATACTAGTCCGAATGCTTCTGCTTGGGAGGGGAAAGCGAAGACAGTCGCCTCATTATAGAAATAGCAAAGTAATTCATCCGTTATGTCCACAATAATAGACACATCTCTTTCGAGACCTAGATCAGAGATCTTTGACCGTATCTTCTGCTCTTCATGGCCGCCACTAGATAACAGAACCAATTCTGCGTCAGAAGAAGATGAAACAAGACTAAACGCTTTTATTAAGTCAATAGTATTTTTATAAGAGTGAAATTTCCCTACGAAAAGCACGATATCTGAGTTCTCTCTCAGACCGAACCGATCCCGAATTTCGAAATCCGAACCAGTTTGGACTCTCTCTGGGTTTATTCCATGGGGGATAACTGTGTCTGCCCGCCCATCCATCCGTTTAGCGTTATACTCAGACACCGTAGCCAGCGCGCCTCTCGAAGAAACTAAGGGAAAACACAGTTTCCGTTCAACTTCGTATTTCAGCCGGAGTCCGAAGTCACTAGTAACGCGACTAGGGCTGTCAAAATGGTGAACTGTGTACACATATGGGGTGTTGAAAAGTGAGTTCGCGAGTAAGGCAGGGACCCCTAAGGAGGCATAATTAATGTGGACGAGGTCGTATTTCTTGAAATTGGTTGAATCTCTAAGAAGGCTACGTGCGAAGTTGTGTTTCTTCACAACAGACACGTTCTCCGGAACCTCACGCCACCATTCATGTTGAGTGGGCACTTCCGCAGAAAGTGGAGTAGGATATACTGTAATAGTGTCACAATAGTCTGCTAATTTCGATAGTAATCCAATACTATAACGTCCGAGACCGCCGTAAGCTATCGTCGTCTGAAAGGCTAAATCCATCTTGTGATAATTGTAGTTGCTGTGATTCTATTCTAGGTGAGTATTAAGAGAGTGCAGAATAATTGCCGTAAAGCATGCGAATACACCCCCTAGAGCGAACGTCGCCGAAATCAGCGCCAACTCGATCGGAAACGTTCCCGAGCTGATGTAGTTCACGAAGGTCCAGTATCCGAAGCCGAGCCCAACGAACGAACTCAGAAACCCCGGAACACCAAGAATCATAATTGGCCGTTCCCGCTCAACCGTCCTGAGAATATTCCCGACCAGCGAAATCCCGTGCGAAACCGGGTTGTGCGTACTCGCGTCCTCCACATCATAATCGATCGTCGTCCCGATTTCCTCAAGTTCATAACCGTGCTGATGGGCGTGGTACAGGATGTCCGTGCTCGCGCTCATCCCCGAGCCGATGCTCGGGTCTTCACTCAACGACTCAATGGCCTCACGGTTGTACGTCCGGAAACCGCTCTGAGTATCGCCAACGCGTGATTTCGAACGAACGACGCCCATGCTGAGGTTCGTCAAGGCGTTCACAACTGCCAGCCCGAAACGCCGGTACAGCGGAAGCTCCGTTTCCGAACCCTCCGCAAACCGACTTCCGATGACGATATCGGCGCCGTCACCCTGCACGTCGACTGCCCCGGGGATGTCGCTCGGGTCGTGCTGGCCATCACCGTCGAGAATCACGAGGTGGTCAGCCCGACGCCTGTTCGCCTCCCGGAACGCCGTTCGAAGCGCGGCGCCGTAGCCACCGTTCTCCTCGTGTTCGATGACCGTCGCACCAGCTTCCTTCGCCAGTAGTACCGTATCGTCGCTGCTGCCGTCGTCGATGACCAACACGAGATCAGCGTACTGCTTCGTCTCAGTCACCACGTCTGCGATGGCCGCCTCCTCGTTGTAAGCGGGGATCGCCGCCAGCACGCCGAGTTCGCCGTCGGCTTTTTCGCTGACGGTTCCGCTTACACGTTCGTCCGGATCGAACTCCGCGACACTCCGCTCGAAATTGATTGGGGTGCTGCTGTCTTCTGGGACAATAATTCCCGAGACGGATTCACCGCTCGCGACAGTCGCGAAGTGGTCACGCAGTTCGTCTATCGTTTCTACACCCTCGGGAGGCTCGACGATCTGCACCCCGAGCCGCCGAGCGATATCGACAACAGTCTCAGCCTCGCCCGTATTCGCGAGGATAACGGGAAGGTTGTGTTCCAACGCTCCAAGCAGATTTCTCAATACCTCGACTTCATCACTTGCAACCAGCCCGACAGCCGGTTTTGAAACAGAGGAATCCGCACTCGGTGACGTAAGTTCAGAGCGCGACATCAGCCTTCAATCCTCGTCGGACAGATACTTAGGACCCTCCTAAAGTAACTCCGAAGCAGTTTCTCAGGGGCGCTGGCTCCGAAACGATGCACATACTCAGGTCCAATAGGTAAGCGGTTATTAATTTTGTCATAAGACAGCACGCTGGCAAGTATGACGAACCTATTACCCTCCGGAAATCAGACGGTGATATATGACATCAGTAGAAGACGACAAAATCCTCATCACGGGTGCCGCCGGCTTCGTCGGGAGCCACCTCACTGAGCGATTAGCCAACAAAAACGACGTAATCGCACTCGACAATCTCTCTGCTGGCACTGAGAGCGACGTACCTGATACTGTATCCTTCGAGCAGGGCGACATCCGGAACCGCAACCTCTTGGACGAGCTCACAGACGACGTTGATATCGTCTTCCACCAGGCCGCCGTCGTGAGCGTCGAGAAATCCGTCGAAGAACCCGAATCCTGCCACGAGGTGAATACCGACGCAACACTGCACCTCCTCGAACTCGCGCGCGAGAAGGATTTCCGACTCGTCCTCGCCTCGAGCGCCGCCATCTACGGTGAACCTGAGACAATCCCCATCTCGGAAGCGGACTCCAAAACCCCGACCTCGCCCTACGGTATCGACAAGTGGACCATCGACAGATATGCGCAGGTCTACAACGACCTCTACGACACGGAAACAGTCGCCCTCCGCTACTTCAACATATACGGCCCACGTCAGCGCGGGGGCGACTACGGTGGCGTCATCAGCATCTTCCGGGACCAAGCGCTCGCTGGAGAACCGATTACCGTCGACGGCGACGGCTCGCAGACGCGAGATTTCGTCCACGTCGACGACGTCGTCGAGGCCAACCTGCTAGCAGCGACGACAGAGCATACCGGGGAAGCGTACAACATCGGCCGTGGGGAACAGACGAGCATCGCCGAGCTCGCCGAGACGATATGCGCCGTTGCCGACACCGACTCCGAAGTGACCTACACGGATCCACGGCCGGGCGACATCGACGAGAGCGTCGCGGATATTTCGAAGGCGAGGTCGGAGCTCGGGTTCGAGCCGACAGTCTCGTTACGGGAAGGGCTGAAGACTATACTGTAGCGGTCCAACGTCTCGGACCGCGACTTCTGCAGTGTAGAAGATTCAGCGAGCCCGAACCGGGAGCCATTAGTTAACCGCCATGTACCACTATCCATGAGCCGCTACCCCCGATCCGTCCGCTCCTCGCGCGTGAAGTGCATCTCGTGTAACGCCCCAACAGCGGAAACCGTCGACGGTGACTACGTCTGCGTCGACTGCGGCGGGATCGTTATCGGCGACAGGGACTGACAGCAAATCCACCAATCGCAACCCTTACCCAAAATACCGAACATGAACCGTCATGCAGAACAAACGCGTCCTCGTCACGGGCGGTGCCGGCTTCATCGGCTCCAATATCGCGAACCACCTCTCTAAGAACAACGACGTAATCGCCGTCGATGACTGCTACCTCGGAACTCCAGAGAACCTCTCCGAGCAAGTCGAGTTCGTCAATAAATCCGTCGTCGAAGAAGACCTCCCCACCGACGTCGACGTCGTGTTCCACCTCGCGGCGCTCTCCTCCTACAAGATGCACGAAGAGAACCCCGCAAAGGGGGCCCGCGTCAACGTCGAGGGATTCGTGAACACAATTGAGCAGGCCCGCAAAGACGGCTGCAATACCGTCGTGTACGCCACCACCTCCTCAATCTACGGCGACCGCACCGAACCCTCCCCTGAGAGCATGGACGTCGAAGCCAGAACCGGCTACGAAGCGTCGAAGCTCGCACGCGAACGGTACGCTGAGTACTTCCACAACTTTCACGGGATGAGCCTTGCAGGGATGCGCTTCTTCTCAGTTTATCAGGGCTTCGGCGGCGCCGAGGAACACAAGGGCGAGTACGCAAACACGGTCGCCCAGTTCACCCACAAGATCGCCAGCGGTGAACGCCCAGAGCTGTTTGGCGACGGTACACAAACACGCGACTTCACGCACGTCGACGACATCGTCCGTGCCTGTGAGCTCGCCGCCGACAACGAACTCCAAGGCATCTACAACGTCGGCACGGCCGAGAGCTACTCCTTCAACACGATGGTGGAGATGATCAACGACGAACTCGGCACCGAAATCGAACCCACGTACATCGAGAACCCCCTCGAAGTGTACGTCCACGACACGATGGCCGACTACTCGAAACTCAATGAAGCAACGGGTTGGGAGCCGACAATCGACTTTGAGGAGGGTGTCGCGCGGGTCTGTGAGTCCTACCAGTAGTCCGGATTAGGGTGGGTTTGAGTCCAAGTTGGTTCAGTCCACGGGGCCCGACGATGATGCGCTCACCACCGAGGACGTTTTTCACGCCAAGAAATCCCTCCTTCGCGTCGAAATCACGATAATGGTCTCATCGTCATACATCGCCTATCGGACGAGTTGGTGTTCCATCGAGAAGGACTGGCCTAGTAGAGACTCGACACACCCACCCCACTGCTTCCGCTGTTAGCACAGAACTCCACCACCATCAACGGCCTCAAGAACGTGACGCGACCGTCGACGCTTACGACTCCGTTGCGGCCGAGAATATGCGAACCCACTTCTCGAACATCGAATACGCTGTCTCGTCCGAAAACGCACTTGAGGGAGCGAGTGCATGCGTCATCTCTACTGATTGGGACGAGTTCGCCGTACTTGACATCCTCCCCGCGCTAAAGCGAGAGGATTCCTCCGTTGGGGGTTCGGCTACCGATCCACGGAGGCAACTTGCGGGTTTGTGCGCACTTCTTTGGGACTTTCGTGGGGGTGTGATTTCCCCGACCAGTCGTGGTCGTCCCACTCGAATCGCACGGGCCGTGCCATCGGCCTGACTTCCGTATCGCTGTTTTCTCGAAGGAACGTCTCTGACGCCGTGAGGTCGGCGTGTCCCTCGAAACCGCACGGACACGTCAGCGTATCCCCGTGGCGAACCGTCTCCTCGTGGTCGCCACATTCGGGACACGTTTGACTCGTCCACGCTTCCGACTCGGCTTCGAGGGAGATACCGTACACCTCACAGACGCACGAGAGACGGTGGATGAACTTCTTGAACGCCCAGAAGTTGTGCGTCTTCTCGTTCACCCTGACCGACCAGTGCGTTTCCAGCACGTCGGTCAAGTCGCCCACGTACACCGTCGCCACGCCCTCGTCGTACAGCCGTTCAACGAGGTCGCGTACCAGCGCGTTCTGTGCGTGGTCACGGCGTTTCGTCCGCTGTCGGTACAGCCGCCGAATCCGTTTGGAACTGTAGCGCCCTTCTCGGAGTCGTCCGGAAGACTTCGTCTTACGTGATTCCGAGAGACTCAGTCTCTCGGGCAATTTCGACTGTAGGCGGGCGATTTCGTCAGTCGTCTCGCGGAACCGTCCGAACAATTCTCGATCGTCGTAGAGGTACTGGGAACCAGTGGTCGTGGAACAGGCGACGAGATTGTTCGCGCCAACGTCGAGGGCGGCTTCGTGAGAAGCCAGTGGTGAATTCCGAAAACGCGAACCGTTTTCGACTTCAGGAAACTCTTCGAGTTTCCGTGAATCCAGTCGAGAATCAGGTACGGTGACTGGTTGGAAAGCCCTGAACGTGTCGCTCACTTCGTCGTATTCAAGTTCCAGACGACCCTGTTTGCCGTCCCACTTTGGGTTGCCTCGGACTTCGAGGCAGAGTCGTTCGTGGTAGCCGAGTCCGTATTCGTCTTTCAGTTCTTGCCCGACATGGATTTCGAGACGGCTACGCTTCCCCCACCGAATCGTGTACTGGTTGTTGCGGATATAGGTGCGGAGTTCGCGTCCGTCCTCTTCGTTGCCCCAGTACGACGGTGGGTTAGCGTACTCGCCTTTTTCCTTGAGGGCGAAGAACGACCGCCACGCTTCGCTGTTCTTTCGCGTGACCTGTTGGACGGTCGCGCTTCCGACGACACCGTTGTAGCGTCCTCGGTATTCGGACGTGTCCCACACGTCGCCGTCACCGAAGTAGTTCTGACGACGTTCGTAGGTCAGTTCGTTCCACAGAGAGGCGGAGGCGTCGAGTAGCCGTAGGAGACACTCTTTGACGTTTTCGGTCTGTGGAACCACTTCGAAGGTGTTGACGCGCTTCATTCGTCGCCACCTTCCTGTTCAGCGATGTAGCGTTCGACAGCGCCTTTCGAGGCGTCATCAGAACTGCCAAGCAGTTCTGATTGGCACACCGAATCGCACAGCGGTTCGGGGACGCTTCCCGCGGTTCCGACGTAGTACGAACGAGTCCACTTCACGCGGTCGTCGTAGCGGTTGTTGTACTTTCGCGCCGAGATGCCCTTCACCCAGTTGACGATGAGTGACGGGGCGTTCTTGGGTGGACTCCCGATGAACAGGTGTACGTGGTCGGGCATGACCTCGGTCTCGGCCAGTTCGAGGTCTTTGTCCTCACAAATCTCCGCGAAGATGGTTTCGAGACGTTCCTTCGTCTTCCCCGTCAGGTGCGAGCGCCTATATTTTGGCACGAATACTATGTGGTAGTAGAGTTCATATTTCGCGTGACGGGTACTCTTCACCATCTATACATACTATTACGGTCCAGAGGCTTAAAGATCGCGTGGAACCCTATCCGTGCCATCGTCAGCGGTTGAATACTGTTGGTCGGCTTCATCCCCGCCCTGAAGGGCGAGGCTTTCGCCTCGAATTTTCAGTAACCTAGCATCGCTCGAAATACTACCCCAGCATGCGATAAGCATCAACGAGCCCACCAGCTTCACTTGCATTGGTGGTGTGTCTCTACGTTCCACAGACCAACAGCCAGACTCCAGAACGTCCATCGTGTGTTGAACAAGGATTGCTCCCTCACACCCCACCATGTCGAGTGTTCCCAGCGATGAGTCACTCTATAGTGTCAAGTGCTCCCAGCACCGAGTCGAATGATTCGAACCGACACCCACCCCACCGTGTCGAATGTTCTTCGAGAAGAGACGGAACCAGTCCAGGATACGCGCAATCAGATTACTCGACTGACCGGGTCAATTGTACGACGCGGCGCGGCAGATCGAGTCCTTTGAAGTCACTGACGACGTTGGCGACAAGGTCGAGGTCGACAGAAAATTCGTACTCGTAATACTGGCCACCGGAGCGACCCTCGTTTCGGGAGTGACGATCAAGGATACCCAGCATTGCAAGATCCGCAAGGTGGTCATGCATTCGACGGCGGACTAGTGGGTCAATATCCGATTGCTCGGCAATCGTGCGATACCGCGGATAGATGTCTCGGACGCGGAACGGCCCGTTTGACTCGAGAGCCAAGTGCAAGACAGCGACCAGTGAGAGGTGACCGTGGCGCGTGAGTTCGCGCATTCCGTGTTCGACCTGGTTACGTTCGAGCTTGTTTCGAGCTGCGTAGACATCATCTTCACAGATTTGTTCGCGGTCTGCTGATCGCGCGAGTTCGCCGGCCTGATACAACAAATCGAGCGCCTGTCTCGCACTTCCTGAGTCCTGTGCAGCGATGGCGGCACACAGCGAGAGCACGCTTGACTCACTTGCATCCTCGCGAAGGGCGCCTTCTGCGCGACGTTCGAGGATAGCCTCTAGTTCTGGTGCATTATATGGTGAAAAATGGATTTCTTCTTCACAGAGGGTGTCCTTCACTTTCGGAGAAAGGTCGTCACGGAAGCCGAAGTCGTTGCTGATGCCAATCACGCCAGGTTTCGTTTCGGTGAGGTAGCCGTTCGACCGTGCTCTCGGGATCTCGTAGAGAATCTCGTCGTCATTACCGATGTGGTCGATTTCGTCGAGTACAATTAAGACCGTTCCCCCGATTGCATCGATTTCGCTGTACAGCAGGTCGAATACGCGTTGCTGCGGGTAGCCAGTCGTACTGATCTGATCGTCTTCTGAACGTAACGTATTGACAAGGTTGACTGCCACCTGGTAGGACGAAGAGAGGTTCGTACAGTTGAGCCAAAATACCGATAGAGAGACGTCGTCGTACTGCTCAGAGTCGCGTTGCAGTTGATTAAGGATGTAGCGTGAGACAGACGTTTTCCCGACACCCGTCTTTCCGTACAGGAAGGTGTTTCTGGGCTGAGCGCCGTTAATAACCGGCTGGAGTGCGGTCTGGTACGACCCCAATTCCGACTCTCTGGCAGTTATTGAATCTGGTTGGTAGTCGTCTCGAAGCATATCCTCGTCACGGAAGATATGAGTGTCCCGAGTGAAGGTCGTCATCAATTACCTGAACGTCGCTCCAGCCACAGTATAAAACCACCGTGTCGAATGCGTCGTATGAATGAATCAGACTCCTCTGGACGAGTACGTAGTGAAACATTGTAGACGTCTGAAAAGCCGATCTAGTAGGTAGAAGGCCGATTACTCACACAATTATGGCTGAAACTACAATCGGATTTGTTTGAAGAACACTCGACACGGTGGGGTGTGGGGATTATGATATGGGGTGAAGCCGATAGCGAGGTACCAGCTCAATACAAGAGCATTCGACATGGTGGGGTGTGAGGAACTCCAGTATCTCAGAGTACTTGTCGAACTCCACCGAATCATCGCCGGCGTACCCATGGTGGTGGTTAGCTTTTGAGTGTTTTAACCAACAGTATAGTTTACGTTTCAAAGCTGTTGGTTAAGATTCGCAAGGATTCTCATGTTCTCTCACAATTCACCAGACATCGAGGCCCGCCTTAATCGCGGTTATCACCGTGTCGTGACAATCGCACGACTACTACCCGAACAACCGATTGAGCAACGGCCGAGAGTGGGTAGCGTTCACTTCCTCAAGTTCAGCAACACGCTTCTCAAGCTGCTCCCGCTTAGTCTGCTCTGCCTCAAATTCTTCATAGAGGTACTCAAACTGGGCTTCCAAGTTCTCGTTCATTTGTTCCAACTCCTCTATAGTGGCATCAAGAGCAGCTAGCTCCGTGGGCGAAGGGTAATTCTCAGGTTGGCATGCATTGTTGATTCCACGTCTCCTTGCATCGTCTCTCGAATGCGTACCCTCACGTGCTGAATCCGAACCCCTGGACACAGGCTTTGGTCCCTCAGTTGGTTCGTACACATCACTCGTCACCGAAACTGCCCGTTCGACCGTCCCCTCTCCGTAGGTCTTCCCACCCGAATAGTGTGGTTCGTCCCACTTCTCGCGATAGAGCCTTGATTGTCTGAATAGACGATCCATCTGGGACGCATCTTTCTGTGTCCAGAACGCGAGCAGGCAAGCGAGCGCCATATCGGTCTCAGAGTGACTGTCGTACCCACCCGTCTCACCGTTCCAAAGTCGCGTGAACTTCGGGCCGTTCTTCGCCTGCATCGCTTTTTCGAGCAGGTCCTCGTCGTCCATCGACGGCGTTACCGAGGCAGTCATCGAACTATCTCCCTTCACCGACGTCGTCGAAGGGGCGATATACTCGGCATGAAGGTCTGCGAGTTCAGCAGTGCGTTCGTTGATGTCGTGAGGTGTTCCCGGAACCCGGTCCCCAGTGACCGTAAAGAATCGCGCCGACTCGTAGCACTCGATGTCCCCGGACCGATTTCCACCGTCTGGAAGCTCTCCACGGACATAGACGTGATAGCCTGTCCCCGAAGGACTGACCTCAGTAAATGAATCGAGTTGTTCGATGATCTCATGTGCCCACGAGTCGGCCTCCCCAGTTTCGGCATTACGGCAGTCATCGAGGTCAACGCCGACAAACGGATCGTCCTCCGTAAACACGAACCCGATACCGGCGACAGGATCATCATCGGCGGCCGTCTCAACCGCCGCATCGAACGACGCCCATGTTTCGGGGTCCTGCACAGACGCAAAGCTTGCCGTCCCCGGCATCACAGGAATCTTCGTTTGTTTCCCGCCACGCTCTCGCTCTGTCCAACAGACCCACTGGGGGACAGACGTGAGTTCATCGGGAATCGCGTCTACCTCAATCATCGTCGCCCTCCACCATATCTCGGTTCGGTGTGTTAATCGATTCAGTATCCACCACCGAGGCAGACTGCTCAACAGATCCATCGACAGCTGTCGGCGTTTTCCCGTCAACCACCGCCGCCTCATACTCACTCGCCCGAACCCGAAGGGGGAACCAGCCTTCTTCATCAATTCCGAGGAGGGCTTCCGAGTAGCCATCTTCCTCGTTCCCGGCTTTCGCCGTCCGGACCCAGTTGGTCTCGCGCTCGCTCAATCCGAACCACGTCGCAAGCTTCTCTGCTTCCTCGGCAACGCGGTGAATCTGAACGATGGAACAGAGGTCTGCAATCGTCTTCGCCTCGGGAGTCAGCGTGAACTCCCCGCCAGTCTGCGTTACGAACTGCAGGGAGATATCGTAGTGTCGGCTATGGCGAACAGCCGTCTCCAGGAAGCCAAGCGAAGTCGCATCGGCCATCAGGTAGTGTGCCTCGTCGATAACGAAGACGACCTTTTTCTCAGTGGCTTTCGCTCGCTCGTAGACGGCGTTGAACACCACCTGCATCAACAGGCTGGTCTCAGTCCGCCCCTGTGTGCCCTCTTCTTGGTGCAAGTCGAGATAGAGAACGTTCGCGTCAAGGTCAAACTCAGTCGGCTTGGTGAGATTGGCAAAATCACCCCCATCTCGAAACGACGGCCGGAGGTCTTTCAGCAGTGATTGAGCATCCCCACGAACACTCTCCTGTTCGGCCTCAGTTGCATACCCGAACTCTGCAGGGGAGTCAAGCATGTCCTCAAGCACCGAAATCACGGTCTGCACGGTCGGCGAAGGATTCCCATGTGTGGATGGGTCGCGAGTAATCCCCTGTTGCTCATAGGCGTCCTGCACCGCACGTCGAAGCGTCTGTTTTCGCTGCCCAAGCGGGCTATCAGCAACTCCAGCGAAGAACGTCTCAAAGAACGTCATCACCCACGAGATTTGGTCGGCCCACGGGTCGATATCGGGCACCCGAGCCAACACCTCTGGAGGTGTGGGTTTGAGCTCAAGTGGGTTCAGGCCACGACGCCCACCAACGATGATGCGCTCACCACCGAGGGCCTCGTTCACGCCAGCAAAGCCTTCCATCGGGTCGAGCATGACGATAACTGTCTCGTCGTCATACATCGCCTGCCGAACCAATTGGAGTTTTGTCGAGAAGGACTTGCCTGCCCCGAGCTTCCCGATAACCATCATGCAATAGCCCGTCGAGCGGTTGAACCGGTCGAGAATCACCGGACTTTCGTTGAGGGCGTACGTCCCGTACTCGACGCCGGGCTCAGCAAACGCCCCTGCAACGAAGGGAAACATCGCCCCGACAGCTCCAGCCATCATTGGCGTCCGGGTATCGAGCGTCTCGTTGAGGACATCAACACCAACCGGACTGCTTGCTGTGAGCGCATCCAGTTGCGACCAGCGTGGCGTAACCGGAGTGAGGTTCGCGGGTGCCTGTCGTGCAGTCTTGCTCACGCCATCGACAGTCGCGCTCCCCCGCTCGCCACGGGCACTCAGATACATCGACACGTCGAACGCCCGCATTGACGTGTTCCGTAACACATCATACAGCGCCTGATAATCCTCGAGATCTTTCCGAACGCCGCGTGCCCCAGCCCGGTGTTTCTCGGTGAGGTACTCGTGGTCTGCTTCCAGGCTCTCGATTCGATTCTCGAGTTCGTTCAGCGTACTGTGCGTGTCTCGCGGGTCGAGATGGATCGATATGTCTGTCTCTCGAGTCTCCCCAGTCGAATAGAGCGTCTCAAACAGGCCGTCTATTGGCTCGTCGGGATATTCAGCGACCCACAGCGTCTGTCGCCAACGCTCACCCATCTCGACGCCGCTTGCGCGTTCTACGACGTTCTCTGGTGCAACGAGACTCTGGTGTGAATCGGCGAGCGAATCGAGCGGTGTCTGAGCTCCGTCGTACTCCACCGACGACTCGTCGGATTCACCCGTCGACGGCTCGCTTGTGTCGGACGTACCGCCGAAGAACGGCACCCAATTGGGAATCATCTCATCCCTCCGATGAGCGGTGTCGTTCGGATTCGCTCACCCATCTCGCCCTCGTCGCGTATCTCGCCGTTCCAGAATGACGCGAGCAGCGTCGCCATCTCGTCGGCGTCGACGCCCTGTGCGGAACAGCCCTCAATCTCCCGTATCCCCCTCTCGACCCGTCGAAGCCGTTCTGTGAGTTCGGCTCCCATTGCGTCGAACTCCTCCTCTGACCGAGGCGCGAACCACGCTTGGACGAGCAGGCCAACGACCGGAAGCTTCGCAAGCTGTTGGGTCACACTCTCGCGTTCGAACTGCACCTCGGCAGGCGTCACGGGGACGACGATGTAGTGGTCGCGAATGGTCATTTTTCGTTGACTCATCTCCGCTGTGTACCACGCGATGTATTCCTCAATGAGTGTCTGCAGGTGGGGGTTCGCCTGCACATCTGGGTCTGTAAGCCGGTTTTCGTAGTGGGCTAGGTACTCTTCAGTCGGGAATGCCTGTGTTGTCGAGAAAATCTGGATTGGGTACGCAACCGTGGTGTTGAGGAAGTTCTGGAAGGCTTCTGCGGTGGTTCGCCACTGGCCATCCGTTGCGAGGGCCATCGTCGGTGGCGTGACCTGCACCATCCCGATGAGTGCGCCATCAGTCCGCTCGACAAATCCGTCTGTAGGATGGATTCGCTCAACCCGAGTCAGCTCCTTCGCAGCCGCAAAGTCGTGACTCTTCTCACGGCGGTAGAACCCAGCGAACGTCCCCAGCCAATCAAGACTCGATGTGTAGGGTGGGGTAAGATAGACGAACGTCGCACCCACAGCAATCGCGATTGCGGCGAGTGGGAGTGTTAGTGACTGGAGCCCGTAGCCAGCGACCGTCGCTGCTGGAGGGACGACCACCTGCATGAGTAACAGCACAGCCACGCCGGGGAACAGGCCAACTGCGAGGTCCGTCAGTGTGTACGTGCCGAATAGCTGTGCCTCGGTTCCGATTGCCTTGGGGATACGCTTGGTTGCGTCTCGTGAACTCATTTAGTGGATGTACCGTGGTTGGTCGTCGCTCGAAGTATCGCCGTCAGTGCGTGAGGGCGAATCGCCCCCTCCGCCTCGGTCACGAAGCGCCTCGAAGTTCTCACTCCGTGCCCCGCGAGCGTCCTGGCTTGCGTTCCTCCCGCCTGCATCATCCCCATCCGGACCGCTAGCCGTGGAGCCTCGATCAGCGAATGCGGATTGGAGTCGATTCCGTGCCTGATTCACTCGTGACCCTGCGCTGTGGGCTCGCGATCGACTGCTGTCCAGCAGTTGTTGATTGTCTCTGTTCACCGCAGGCTTGCCGGCCACGCCACGCCCAAAGTTCCGGCCGCCGTGGGCTGCGCTCTCCGACCCGTCACGCATACGACTGACCCGCTGTTGGGCACGGCCGAGAGAGGCATGCCGTGAGGCTCGATCGGCGAAGAAAAAGAGCGCGCCAGCCTGCCAGAACATCACTAGCGGAGCAAACAGTGCGGCAACAGGGATGAGCAATGCAAGCAGCCAGGCACCAACCCCACCAAGTGAGAGACTGAAGCTCTCTCCGAGCAGTTCGCCGAGTCGAAGCAGAAGAGCCACTGGGAGCGTCATGAACAGGATTGGCGCGTAGAACCCAGCCAGGCGTTGAACGAAGCGAGAAATGAGTGTGAACGGCCCGACACCGGGAATCCAGAACACGATGAGCAGTGGCATCAACAGGACGAACAGATAGAGCAGTCAGATAGCTACTATTAGATCCAAATAATATGCATATTAAATATCGAAATCTTTGATTCACACGATCCCGTCGACACGATAATGATCGAAATGCGGTCGACCAGACTCCTCGCCCTCCTTCTGTTGGCAGGCATGCTCTGTGGCCTCCTGCTGTGGGCTGGGACAGTCGGACCCGATCCGACCCGCAACCAGTTCCCAGATGAAGATGAGTTCGCCGTCGACTACACCGCCTACGTGGGCGAGCGAGTTGAATTCGGTGGGACAGTCGTTGCCACAGATCCTGTCACTGTCGAAGTCACCGCCGACAGTGGACGATCTATCGAACTCACACTGCGGTCGGTCGACAATACAGACCGAATCAGCGCGGGCGACGAGATAACGGTCTACGGGACCTTGGAGCCGGACAACACAGTCACCGTCATCGAGACCACAGTCCGCCAGCCGTGGGAGTCGTACTACATGTATCTCGTCTCGTTTCTCGCCGGTCTCTGGACGCTCGGCCGCTTCCTCCGGCACTGGACCATCGACCCTCAGACACTGTCGGTCACACCGAGGAAGGTCGACTAGATGCCGGATCTCCTCACCCACGCCCTCATTGGCTACATCATCGCAACAACAGCTTCATTCAGATACGACTGGCTCACTCCACCGTGGGTCACGATCTGTATGATGGGGACGTTCATTCCCGATCTCACCAAAATCAAGCTCGTCGTGTCGAGCTATCAGATCGAACAATTCCTCGGCGTCCCGTTCGACTGGTTCGCACTCCACACGGTGGGGGGCGCACTCGTCTCAGTCCTCATCGGAACCGTCCTGGTTCCCAGCGAGTACCGCACGCGTGTCTTCGGACTGCTCGCGGTTGGAGCTGGCTCACATCTCTTCTTCGATGCGCTTCTGATCACGACATCGGGCTATATGTCGCCGATGCTCTGGCCGATTACAGCCTACAGGTTTGCAATGCCCAAGCTGTTTCTCTCGAGTGATCGCTGGCCGGCGCTCATCGCAGGCGGACTCGCAACAGTCATCTGGTGGGTAAAACGCAACCAAAGAACAACTCTCTAAATTGTCGGTTTGTTCAAGACGGGCATCATCTCCTTCGGTTGTGACTTCGTTACCGGGAGAAATCGAGTCCCAAACCCGGCTGCTAGAATGACATCCTCGCCCGCCGTAAACGGAGAGGGACTACGTCCCTCAAATAGGGAGAGAACAGAGCTCTCTCGGGCCACCAGCCTAACGGCCGGTGACAGTCGGGCTACGCCCGATGACGGCGGGGTTTCCTACAAGGGAAGCCTCGCGTCGAGGGAGGTCTCAGGACTGAAAGGCCACCTAACACAGCGAGGGAGTCTCGCCGTTCACGGCGGGCATGAATCCGACAAAGCACGATACAACCCACGTTCGACACTTACTCCGGGATATCCTCTCTGACTTTCTGTCCGCCTTCGAGGAGTAGTCCTTTCCACGTCAACCCACGATGCTTCTTCAGTTCTTTCAACCGCTCGTACTGTTCATCATCGTCGAACTCGATTCAGATCGCAACCATACATATTATCACATAAAAATAATAATTATGTGCGTTCCGGTGCGATAATCTGGTAATGAAGCGTGCCAACAAGTTCGTAGTTGTTCCACAGTCTGATCAGGACGAGGATCTGCTACGCCGTCTGTTGGACGCTTCTGCCGCTCTCTGGAACGAGATCAACTACGAACGCCGTGAACACTACGCCGATCCCGACGCCGACGTGTGGGAGATCAGCGAGTACCGCGGTCGCTACGGCGGGACGCTCGGTGCGTCCACGGTTCAACAAATCGAACGCAAGAACCGCGAAGCATGGAAGTCGTTCTTCAGCCTCAAGAAGAAGAGAGAAGCGAACGGCAAGCCCGGATTCTGGGGTAACGCCGACGAGGGCAGGGAACTTCGCACGTACATCCGAAACACATCGTACTCGGTCGAGTGTGGCGAATACTCCCGACTCGAAATCCTCGTCGGCAAAGACCTGAAAGACGAATACGGACTTGGATACCACGAACGCCTCCGGCTTGAACTCAGGGGCGACCCAAACTGGAAGGAGTACGAGAAGCAAGGTCGGTTAGAGTTGTTCTACGACAAGCAAGCACAATCGTTCAGGGCCTTTCAGCCAGTCACAATCAGCGAAAACCATTCTCGGCTGGCACAACCACTGGCTTCGGAAGAAGCCGCTCTGGACATCGGTGCGAACAACCTCATCGCTTGCACAACCACAACCGGCCAACAGTACCTTTACGAAGGTCGGCAGTTGTTCGAGCGGTTCCGCGAGACGACACGCGAGATCGCCCGGTTACAGTCGTTGCTCAAAGATGGCCGCTACAGCTCGAAGCGGATACGCTCGCTGTACCGACGCCGGACGCGTCGACGCGACCACGCCCAAGATACACTCGCCCGCAACCTCATCGAACGCCTCTACGACGAAGGCGTTTCCACGGTGTACGTCGGAGCGTTGACTGACGTACTGGAAACGCACTGGTCGGTTGAGACGAACGCGAAGACGCACAATTTCTGGGCGTTCCGCGCGTTCGTGAACCGATTGGTGTGTACCGCCGAAGAGTACGGTATCTCGGTGGAAGTACGGTCGGAGGCGTGGACGAGTCAGGAGTGCTCGAACTGCGGTTCGACAGAGGACACGACGCGCCATAGGGATACGTTGACGTGTCTGTGTGGATTCGAGGGGCACGCTGACCTCGTGGCGTCGGAAACGTTCCTGAGACGTCATCAGAACTCTTCGAGTTCTGATTGGCGAACGAGACGCAAAGCGTCTCGTCAACGGCAAACAACGGTAACACGGTCGATGGCACGGCCTGTATGTCTTAAGTGGGACAACCACGAATGGTTGGAGTCATCACGCTCTCCCCGTCCCAACGAGGAACATACGAACCCGCAAGTTGCCTCCGTGGGTCGGTAGTCGATACCCCCAGCGCGAGGGAACCTCGCCGTCGTCGAGCGAAGCCCGACTGCCTGAGGGATCTTCGATCCCTCTCCGTTCACGGCGAGGAGGATGTCACATGTCGCCGATGTTGTGGCCAATTACGGCACACAGTTTTGCGATGCCCGAGCTGTATCTCTCCAGTGATCGCTGGCCAGCGCTTGTCGCAGGCGGACTCACCGTACTCCTCTAGTGGGCAAAACAGGGACAAAATAGTACGAACAGCCAACAGGATCGATAACCGTTAAGTCAAAACAACAAAACCAATCTATATGTCAGATTCACGGTCTTCTGAAACCAGTCGACCCGCTTCAGCAGTCGTTTTGGCTGCTGGCGAAGGGGTTCGACTTCGGCCACTGACCGCAAACCGGCCCAAGCCGATGTTACCGGCCGGAACGCGTCCGATTCTCGAACACGTGCTCAACGCCCTGATCGACGCCGGTGTCGACAATATCCATCTCGTGGTTGGCTATCAGGCCAACCGAGTTCGATCATATTTCGGCCCAACCTACCGCGAGGTTCCGATCACCTACCACACCCAAGCGAATCAGCTCGGCAGCGGCCATGCCCTCCTGCAGGCACGTGATGGCCCCAAGGGACCGTTTCTGCTGGTCAACGGCGACCAAGTCATTGACCACCGGATCGTCGAAGCCGTTATCGACGCCCACGCCGACACACCGGCGACGCTGGCGGTCGTCGAAGGGTCACAAGCCGCGGAGTACGGTGCAGTCGACCTAGATAACAATGAGATAACAGCCCTCATCGAACAACCACAAGATAGTGCCTATCGGCTGTTCAACGCCGGTGTGTATGCCTTCAGCGAACAGATTTTCGAAACACTGGCGACGCTCTCGGAGACCCAAGGCGAGCTCCCGCTGACAGACGCTATCGAACAGCTGCTTTCGAACGACCGAACCGTACGCGGAGTCCGCACCGATCACTTCTGGATGGACGCGACCCACCCGTGGGATCTGATTGCCCTCTCTACAGAACTCCTAGCCCGTGGGTGGGTCGACGCAACACCCGTTGACACCAACTGCTATGTCGACGAATCGGCCCACATTCATCCCGATGCAACCCTTGTCGGGCCCGTCGTCGTTGATCATGATGCGGTCATCGAGGCAGGTGCAGTCGTCGGTCCGTATGCTGCCATCGGCACAAACGTCACCGTTGGTGCTGGGACGGTACTGAAAGACGCTGTGGTCGACTCCGGGACGACAATTGGTCCCAACACAACGGCCATCGAGTTCGTTACTGGTCAGAACTGTACGATCGGTGCTGGATTCACCGTTGCCGGTGGGCCTGCGGATATGGTTGTCAACGAGCAGGTGCATCACGATATCGGTCTCGGTGGTGTTCTCGCAGACCGTGTCACAGTCGGCGGTGCAGTAACACTCGAACCCGGATCGATGGTCGGCCCGGGTGCAGTTGTCGGCGACGGCGTGGTCGTTCGTGATCGGATCGACGCCGACAGCGAGGTGGTCCGCTGATGTGTGGGATCGTCGGCTGTGTTGGTCGTGGCGACGACACCGTGGATGTCCTCATGGGTGGACTCAGGAGCCTCGAATACCGCGGGTACGATTCCGCAGGGATCGCGGTCGGCCCGTCGATGAGAGTCATGTGTCGGTCTGGTGAACTCGACGAACTCCAGGCTGCAGTCGACGCAGATCGACCCACTGGAACGCTCGGTATCGGTCACACTCGCTGGAGTACCCACGGCCCGCCGACCGACGCCAACGCTCACCCCCATACCGACGAAAACGGGCGGGTCGCCGTGGTCCACAATGGGATCATCGAGAACTACGGCGAGCTGAAAGCCGACCTCCAAGCCGACGGCGTCGAGTTTACAAGCGAGACCGACACCGAAGTCGTTCCCCATCTGATTGCCGCCGAACTACGAGCCGGAGCAGCCCCCGAAACCGCCTTCCACAACACTATCGACCGTCTCGACGGGAGCTATGCGATCGCGGTGCTGATCGACGGTGGAGAGACGATTTATGCGGCCCGACAGGGCTCGCCACTCGTTGTTGGTGTCGGCGATGGCTGTACGTACCTCGCTAGTGACGTTCCGGCCTTTATTGAACACACCCGGAATGTCGTCTTCCTCGAAGACGGCCACCGCGTGATCGCCACCCCGGATGGCTATACGGTCCTCGATAAGACCCGCAGACCGGTCGACGTAGCTGTCGAGACTGTCTCGTATACAGCCGACGAAACGGGCAAAAGCGGCTACGACCATTACATGCTCAAAGAGATCTACGAACAGCCCACCTCGCTTCAACAGTCCTTTTCGGGACGGATCGACACCTTAGAGGGCACGATTATGCTCGAAGAGGTAGACGAGATCCCCCAGCCGGATGCCGTCCAGTTCGTTGCCTGTGGGACCTCCTATCACGCGGCACTGTATGGTGCGGCCCTCCTTCGGGAGCGAGGCATCCCAGCCGAGGCGTACCTCGCCAGCGAGTACGCCCTATCGCCGCCGCCGCTTTCGTTGGGAACGCTCGTCGTCGGGATCACCCAAAGCGGCGAAACCGCCGACACGCTGGCGGCACTCAGGGACGTAAACGGACGCGGTGTCAACACCCTTGCGCTTACTAACACCGTCAACTCGACGGCCGCCCGCGAGTGTGACCACGCCGTCTACATTCGTGCGGGCCCCGAAATCGGGGTTGCGGCGACCAAGACGTTTTCCTCGCAGCTCGTGGGCTGTAACCTCCTAGTCGAGGAGTTAGTCGATAGCTCTCCGGATCTCCGCCCGCTTATCGAATCGCTTCGGAATCTTCCAGGGGACGTCCAAGAGGTCTTGGACACCTCACGAGCCGAGGCGCTCGTCGAGGAGTACGCTGACAGCGAGGCCTACTTCTTTATCGGCCGCGGAACCAACGTCTCGGTCGCCCTCGAAGGCGCGCTGAAATGCAAGGAGATCAGTTACGAACACGCCGAGGGGTTCCCGGCGGGCGAACTCAAACATGGCCCACTCGCATTGGTTACGCCCGAGACACCGGTGTTTGCAGTCGTCACCGGCGACGACGAACGCGCCCGGAAAACACTGGGGAATATCAAAGAGGTTCAGGCCCGCGGTGCGCCCGTGATTGCAGTGACTGATGGGGAGTCGGATGCCGCCGAGATCGCCGACGAGACGCTCGCCATCCCCGAGACCAACGAGCGCGTAGCACCCATCCTGGCTAACGTCCAACTGCAGCTGTTCTCGTATTATCTGGCCGACGCGCTCGGTCGACCGATCGACAAACCACGCAACCTCGCCAAGAGCGTCACCGTCGAGTAGGCGACCCGCCGTACTTGGTTGAGAGGGGCTGCGGCGGTCGTTTCTCGGAGTGGATCACCCGAGTGCTTCGAGCGTATCGAGTCGATAGATCCGCCACGCCACGACTGCAGCCGAGACGGTTCCAACCACCGTGGCGATCCCGAAGCCGACGAACAGCATCTCGGTCGGCACCTGTACGAGCCCCTCGAACCCGACGAGTCGTTCCGCAACCCGGTTGAGCAGCTCAGCCAGCGGCGGCGTGAGTCCGACACCGACCATCCCACCGACGACTCCGAGGACCAGCCCTTGGCCAGCAATGAGTCCGACGAGCGTCGACTGCGACAGCCCGGTGGCCTGCAACGCGGCCAACGTTTCTCGCTGCTGATAGACGACGAGTCCCAACAGGTTCGTTGTCAGCGCGAGCCCCGCAATGAACGCGAGGACGACGAGGGTCACCCCACCGGCCAACACGAGTGCCTGGTTCTGTAACACCGCTTCTAACTGTTCTTGATTATTCCGGACGGTAAACTCCGGATACTCGGCCTGAATCCGCTGTTGGACGGCCTCGACATCTGCGCCATCCACCACAGAGACGGTAATAAACGTCGCCGAATCCGTGCTTGTCGTCCCCGTCACGGTCTGTAATTCGCTGAGGGGCATCGTCACTGTTGGCGTTCCGAGGAACCGCGAGAACGTATCGGAGATCCCGACGACAGTGAACTCGTTCGACCGCGCACTCGCTAACGTGCCTCCAATGTAGAGCGTATCACCGACCCCGACATCGAACTGCTCGGCGGTTCGGCTATCGATCATCACCTCGCGGCTCATCGGGCCACTGTAGTTACCACCGGCATAGTGGCCAGCAGACGGTGGAAACGCTTTGCCTTCGGAGATCGATACCGAAGAGCCCGACCCCGTCACACCGGTCCCGATGAGCGTCGAAAACTCCTCGCCACTATCGCTCACATACACGATCTGAAACCCGATCGGGACTGTATTTCTCACACCCTCTATCCGTTCGATTTCGGTGCCAACCTCATGGGCATCGTACAGCGTGTTTTCGAATCCACCACTCGATGCCGAAATGCCGACGGGACCACTGCTGACCCACAGATCACGGTCAGCCGCATCGAACTGTGCTTCCCCAGTCTCGAAGACGCCAGCCCCCACGCCCGCAAGCAGCGTCGTCGACAACACCGCCAGGACGATTCCGATAATCGCAAAGGTGGTTCGCAGCCGATTGCGCGTGAGCTGTGCGAGGACGATCCCTGCGGTCCCCCGGGCCCGTCGACCCCACCGAACTACGCTCACCGGCCTACCTCCCTCGCCCGCCCGACACGCGACAGCAACACGGCCAGATATGGCAACACAAGCAGACCAATCACACCAGAAATCACGAACCCGAAGCCGATCACGATGGGATCGGCTGATGCAACATCGCCACTCGTCAAGGTCTGCTGGGCGACGATATTCGTCACACGAATCCCGCCCGCCCCGAGAACGACACCGACGACACCACCAACCGCCGTAATCGTGAGAATCTCACTGGCCAACAGCCCGAATCGCGTCCGCCGAGAAATCCCAATTGCTGCAAGCGTTGCGATTTTCCCACGATCCGAAGCCACTGACAGTCCAGTTGTCGTCATCACAAACAGTGTCCCAATGACGATTGCGATGATAGCGGAAGTTACCGATAGTGCCAGTGGAAGCTCCTCTTCGAAGACAGCCTGTGCATTCAATCCTGCCCGCGTCGAGACAGTAGATCGTGGATAGATATTTGCCAACATCGGCTCAATATTCGGATCGGTCGAACTCACAACAATCTGTCCGGCTTCATCATTCACATTTCCTCCCGTGATCGCTTGTAGTTCGCTCAACTGCATCACAGCAATGGGAAACTGACTGCCCGACTGGGTGCCGGGGTCGACCGTGACGACCGAAAAGTTCCGCTCAGACCCGGCCTGTGGCCGTGTCACGTTCACTCGGTCGCCCTCGCTTGCCGATAATAACTCCGCGGCACCCGCCGATAGCACGACTTCACCAGTCCAGGTTCCATTCGCGTAGTAGGGATCTCCGGGGGTCAGCCCCGCTGTCATCGTGTCGGCGATTTCAGTGAACTCGGGGTGGCCGACGATCCCGACCGCAAGGACGTACTCGGCCCCCCCGGAGTCCGTTTCGAGACGGATCGGTTGTTGTAACACCGGCGATGCATACTTGATCGAGTCCATTGCAGTGAGATCGGCGGCCGTCGGATGGACTGAGCCGAACTGTGGGCTGTCGGCATCGACGAGTGCGGACGAACCGCCGTCGGTTTCGGGCGTGATCCAGTAGTCGACGTTCTCGCTGTAGACTGTCGACTGGGTTGCGATCCCGACACCGATCCCTGTGACGACGACCATCAGGCCGACCGCGAGAGCCACACCTCCGACACTCAGCCACGTCCGACCGGGAGCCGTTTGTGTCGCACGGACGTACGTGCGACGGAAACTGACACCGAGGAGTCCGACGACCCGTTGAAAGAGACTAGCCAGACCCATCTCGTTATCGCCCCTGATTCAGCTGTGCAGACTTCTTAGCTGGGCGATCGTCTTGCGGCCCATCGTCCTCAGAGAGTATCTCTATGTCTTCGATTCGACCATCACGCATCCGGACGAGTCGATCGGCGATCGCCAGCGTCGGCTCGTCGTGTGAGGCGATCACGACCGCAGCGTCGAGTTCGGTTGCGACCTCTCGAAACCGCGAAAGAACACGCTTGCCGGTCTGGGTATCGAGCTCGCCGGTCGGTTCGTCGGCGATCACGAGATCCGGCTCAGTCACCAACGCCCGCGCGATCGCAACGCGTTGTTGTTCGCCGCCGCTGAGCTGTGTCGGTCGGTGTGTCACCCGGTCGCCAAGCCCCATCGCTTCTAGGAGCTCTGTCGCCCGCTCGCGGCGTTCTGATTTCGGTCGACCAAGTTCGACAAGCGGGAGGGCGACGTTGGCGCGAGCCGACAGCGACTCAAGGAGATGAAAATGCTGAAAAACGATCCCGACGTGGTCGAGTCGGTGGCGGGTTCGGGCCCGGTCGGACAGCGAACTCAGGTCGGTCCCGTCGAACGAGACGGTTCCCGTGGTCGGCATATCGAGACCGGCCAACAGATGCAAGAGCGTCGATTTGCCACTCCCACTTGGACCTGCACAGCCGACGATCTCGCCGCGTTCGATCTGTAGATCGATATTCGAGAGGGCAGTGACAGTCGGCGTTTCAGTATTTCCCCTCCGAAACCAACGACTTCGACTACCACCACGTCCGTAGGACCGACTCAGATTCACACAGTCAATAAGTGGCAAGCGTGTCATGCGAATTCAATCAGTTATCTGTTATACAGAATGTCACAGATGAAAGTGTTTCGACACTGGAGTACTCCGCCGTGAACGGGGAGTCGACTGACGAGTCACCGTCACTCGACAGGGGATCGGTGTCAATCGGCGGGCTTTGTTTGTGTGTGCTCCGTCTCGGTGGGCTCTTCGGATGCGGCTGAGTGCTGAGTGGGGAGTTCGTCGGTGACTTCTTCGAGACCCCGACCCGGCAGTTGCTCGTGGAGTCGACGCCCGATCCCACGGGCCTCTGTGAGTTCGACTTCTCCGAGTGCTTGGATGAGCGTAACTGCGCGGTCGACCTTGGTCTGCTGCCAGGACTCCTCGCGGGCTTCGTAGGTCCGAATGCCACGGAGGAAATCGACTTTCGAAAACTCCGGCCAGTAAGGCGCACAGAAATAGACCGCGGCCTCGTTGCCGTTGGCGTGCCACGGCAGGAAGTTCGAGGTCCGCTCGTCGCCGCCGGTTCGGATAATGAGGTCGACATCCCGGATCGGCTGACGGTAGAGATGGGATTCGACTGTTTCGACGTCGATCTCTTCCAGGGCGAGCTCACCCGCGTCGACGGCGGCGGTCGCCTCGCGGGTCGCCCGGAGCAGTTCGTTGCGGCCGCCGTAGGCCAGCGCGACGTTGAGTCGGAAGCGGTCGTAGTCGGCCGTTTCGGCCTCCGCGTAGGTGATTGCCTCCTGAACGCGGTCGGGAAGCCTATCAATCTCGCCGATGGCCCGAATACGGACCTCAGTGTCGTGAACTCGTTTGCTGTCGGCGAGTTCGTACAGTTTCGATTCGATGATGTCGAACAGTGGTTCACGCTCTTCGGGCGGCCGATCGAAGTTCTCGGTCGAAAACGCATACAGTGTCAGCTCCGCGATATCGAGTTGCTCACACCAATTAAGCACCTGTTCGGAGGTACTGGCCCCCGCCCGGTGGCCCTCTGGCGTCTCGTCGCCTTGCTTGCGGGCATATCGCCGATTCCCATCTTGAATAATTCCGACGTGGGTCGGCCCCTCGCCGATCTCACGGCGGAGCACCTGCTCATATGCCCGCCGTAGTTGTCGACTCAGCCACGAATACATCTACTCGTGATTGTCTTCATATCGTATAATATACTTTCTCAATGAAATCAGTCGACTTCACTGGCGGAGCTAAAGCTGGTGAGGTCTTCAATGCGGGCTTCGAGCTCTTCGATTTCGTCTTGGAGTTCCTCTGTTTCTGGTTCGTCGACAGCGGCGAGTTGGTCTTTGAGACCCCGGAGGCGAGATTCTTTGCGCTCTTCGTCGACATCGGCTTTGCGGACGTACTGGCTTTCGTCGATCTCGTAGAGCTCAGACTCCGAGAGATCGGTGACTTCGAGTGCCTCGTCGACTTTGGCGGTGTCGAGAGTAGTGACACATTCGCGGTCAATACCTTGACCTTTGAGTAGTTTAATGACGGTTTCGTCATCTTTGAGGGTTCGATTGCGTCGACTGGTAGGCAGAACGGTGCCGTACTGGCCGTAGACGGGTTGGTTGTGGTGGAAGCGATCTAAGAGAAGCGAGCGGATCTGTTGGCGGAGACCATCGGCATTGCGCTGGATATCCGAGCAGAGCGTATAGAGATAGACGACCCCAGCGGTCTCCATTGTTTCGAGGTCGGGCGGCTCATAGCGTTCGAGGGTATTGATCAAAAAAAGGAATGGTTGGGCAGAGTACTGGAACCGGTTTTGAAACCACACGTTATTGAATACAATTATGTTCTCCGAGTTTGAAAGTTGAGATGCGCTTCGTCTTGGAGGGCCGAAGCGCAGCGGGGACCCGACTGACTACCATATCGTCGTGCCCCGTTCGTGGGACACTACTATGTTCATTCCCCTTTATTTCTCGTGTCCGACTACGCTCAGAATTCTTTCTCTGTGTATTGTGTGATCATCCCTGAATATTTATGATGGTTGGCGATGTCATCAGTCGACAATGAATGTCGACGCTGTGGGTCGACAGTAGAAGCAGAAACGAGTATGTATCGACACTGCGGGCAACGGTCTGTGGCTCATTATAGATTGAATTGATAACAGTAGTTCCATACTTATCAATCTCTCTCGTCGATGAGTTCTACAGTCGTCTATAATATTCTCTGAGCCGACTCAAAAAATAGCGAGAGTATGTTGAGAGGCTCTACAGGCTCACAGCGCTTTTGTCAACTAACGAGTCGGGGACTCGGAGTTCGGCAACTGTCGAAGCTCCAGCAGCAGTTGTGAGAGTTACCCGAACCGATTCGCCGCCTTGGAGAGCAGTGCCAATAATCTCTTGATCAGGGTACGTAGGAGCTCCACCGACCGTGTTCGTCGTGTTCGTCGTGTTCGTTGTGTTCGTCGTGTTCGTCGTGTTCGTTGTGTTCGTTGTGTTCGTCGTGTTCGTCGTGTTCGTTGTGTTCGTTTGATCAGGGTACGTAGGAGCTCCACCGACAGTACTGATATTGAATTGGACCTCATACCGGTCTGATCGATCAGTGATCACGTTATCAGGGGTTTCAGATGTGATAGCCCCAATTACAGTTGCGTTACCACTGAGTACACCGGTTTTGACCGCCCCATCTGTGACGATCTGGTAGCTAGTCTCATTGAGTTGAATATCACCCGCGCCCGCAGATTTCGTTAGGGTGAGATTGAACTGGTCAATATCACCACTATCAGTTACATTTCCTGTTGCACTCTGGATATTGATTCGGTCACTGACCTGCTCGGTGGATTCTTCACCAGTTGCTTCAGCCTGCGTTTGGAGGAGTCCAGCAGTATTAATCAGGACGCCCGCTGCGATCGCGGCGACAAGGACCATCGCGATGAACACGATGAGCGTCCCGATACCGACCTGACCGCGATCCTCGTTATTGAATAGTTTACTGAACATTGTTCTATAGACTCACCGCCGAGCGGCTCACCAGCGAATCCGGAACTCGGAGTTCCGTCACCGTTGAGGCACCTGGGGCCGTTGTGAGGGTTACACTAACTGACTCTCCACCTACCAGACCCTGACCTGTGATGTTGGTACTACTTTGATTCAGATCGAACTTGATATTGTAGCGATCTGATCGCTCAGTGATGACGTTATCGTTGGTGGCTGAGGTGACATTTGCAATAGTCACTTCACTCGAATTTAGAATCCCCGTTTCAACTGCCCCATCTGTGACTATTTGGTAGCTTGTCTCATTAAGTTGAATATCGCCTGCACCGGGTGATTTCGTCACAGTGAGGTTGAAATAGTTGATTTCTGTAGGGGTAACAGAACTGTCAACATTTCCAGTTGCACTCTGAATCTGGAGTCGGTCAGCAACCTGCTCTGTAGATTCCTCACCAGTCGCTTCAGCCTGTGTCTGGAGTAATCCAGCTGTATTAATCAGGACGCCTGCTGCGATTGCGGCGACTAGCACCATCGCAATAAATACGATGAGTGTACCAATACCAACCTGACCGCGATCCTCAGTGTTGAATACAGTCTTCAACATGGTCTATAGACTCACCGCCTGTCGGCCAACCAATGAATCTGGTACACGGAGTTCTTCGACAGTAGAGGCACCTGGTGCAGTCGTGAGTGTCACTGTAAGTGTGTCTCCGCCTTCAATGACTTGTCCACCGAGGTGGGTCTTATTATTGAGCCTAATTTTGTATCTGTCACCTCGATCAGTGATAACTTTATCATTAGTAGTTGACGTAATATTTGTTATCTGTTTTTTCTTAGTAACATTAGTAACCACTTGTTCATTAGTTACTACTTCATATGTTACATTAAGCAGTTGAATGTCTCCCGCACCAGGAGCTTTTGTTACTGTGAGATTGACTTCATCAATTGTACCGGCACCGGTAACATTTCCTGTAGCACTCTGGATTTGGAGTCGGTCGCTGACTTGTTGTGTGGACTCTTCACCAGTGGCTTCAGCCTGCGTTTGAAGGAGTCCAGCTGTATTAATCAGTACGCCTGCTGCAATCGCGGCTACGAGGACCATCGCGATGAACACGATCAGTGTTCCAATCCCGACTTGACCTCTGTCATTGTCTATATTCATTGTCTTGTGACTGTCTGTGAGTTCACACTCCAGACCTATGTTGTCGAACGTATAGTCACAAATTAAAACTGTCTCTCTANATATCAGAACCAATAATCAGTACTTCACAAAGCC
>Ga0065698_100091_pt1 | contig 40584 bp, 35 predicted proteins | sample AntLakMe24m_30um_FD_59087 | JGI IMG/M metagenome (GOLD analysis project Ga0065698, IMG submission 59087) | Hypersaline microbial communities from Antarctic Deep Lake - 24m 3.0um v2 (version 3) | ecosystem: Environmental > Aquatic > Non-marine Saline and Alkaline > Hypersaline | place: Deep Lake... | reverse complement strand
AAACCGAAGAGGAAAGCGAGACTGAAACCGAAGAGGAAAGCGAGACTGAAACCGAATACGAGACTGCAACAGAAACCGGAAACGAGACTGCAACAGAAAACGGAAACTGGACAACCGAAGCGGACGACAACTGATCGCGTCGTAGATCACTCCCGAGTGATCTCGTGCCGGCCGAAGCCGTATCGGAGCCGGTTCGCTAATCGACGTGCGAACCGGCCCCCTTGGGCGCCCGGGAACCGAACCGTTCGGCCAGCGCCTGATAGATGAGCGGCACCGGCACCTCCTGTTCTACTCCTCGGTCGCGTCCAGCGGCGGCTGGGCGGCCTCGCGGATCTCTTCGACATTCGCGTCGGTCTTGAAGCAGGTGCCGCCGTAGTGGGCGGGACTCGCCTCGAAGCCCGCCTCGCGGATGTCGTCGAGGAACGTCTCGAGTTTGTTCGCGGGCGCGCCCCACTCCTTGCAGAGCCGGTGTTGGTCGTAGTAGGTCGGCGTGTCGAGTTCCTCGCCCAGTGTGTCGAGCAGGCGGCTGACCCGTTTCCACTCACCCATTCCCGGGGAGACTTCGGCGGCTACGCTCTCGGCGAACTCCGGGTCCGCAACCCGACCCAGCCAGACTGGACCCGCCTCCGAGAGCCGCGAGGAGCCGCAGTTCGGGCAGGCCTCGGGCGGGTGGGCAATCCGCCCGTGTTCGTGCTCTCGGTAGAGGCAGTCCGCACAGTGGTAGAGAAAGCCCACATTCTCGAGCGCACGGTCCGCAGCCGTGGCTTTGTGCGTCACTTCGAGGTAGGTCCGGGCGTAGTGGCGGGTGACGTGCGAGAGAATCGGGACCGCCGCAACGTCACGCCGAGCGGCGACGCGAGTCATCGCGGAAATCAGGACCCGAAGCCCCATCTCCCGGTGAAAATCCGTGTTCCGCGGGACGCAGTCGTACTTCCGTACTCCGGAATCGAAATGGGCACCACACAAGGGCGCGGTGTCGGTCGCGGTGACACAGAGCAGCTTCCGGGTGCCGGCGACGGCGGCGTCGGCGAAGGGCATCGGCGTCCCGAACGGGTCGAGGTCCACCACGTCNAAGCGGCGCTGGTGCATGAGGACGTTCGCGTCGGCTTCGACCACTTCGCCCGGAACGTCGTTGAGCGCGAGGTTCTCCTCGGCCAGGTCGGCGGCGTCGGGGTCGAGNTCCGCGGCGGTCACGTCGTAGCCGGTTTTGGCGGCCCGGGCCGCCCGAACGCCGGAGGCCGTCATCGCGTCGAGGTAGGTGAGCGGACGGTCGTCGGTCCAGGCGTCGTCGGCCCGCTTCTGGTAGGCCTTCAGAACGGCGACGGTCAGGTCGCGATTCAGCTCCATCTCGGGGTTGAAGAAGACGGCGTCGCCAGCACCCTCGCTGCTGCCGTCTCGGGGGTCCGGGGCTTCGACCTCCACGTCGCCCTCGCTCACACGCATTATCATGAAATGGGCGGCGCCGGTGGAAAGCGGTTGTGTTCGGGCCGGGCGCGACAGTGGCCTCCCTCCCCGTGGCGGGCGGCGACGCGGCTTTACCGTCGGGGCGTGAACACCCCACATGGACGTGTTCGTGTACGGAACCCTGACGGACCCCGAAACCGTCGGGGGTCTGGTCGATTCCTACGCTTTCGTCGGGGCGGCAGTGCTGGAGGGCCTCCACCCTGTTACGGGCGAGTACCCGTCGCTCGCGCCGGGCGACGAGACAGGTGGACGGCTGCTTCGAACAGCAGAACTGGACGAATTGGACGCCTACGAGGGTGTCGAGGACGGCCTCTACGTTCGCATGACGGTTCCGAAGTTCGACCCCCACGGAGAGCAGCAGGCCGAGGTCGCGGTCTACGTCGGCAACCACGAGCAACTGGGCGTCGTGGAGGACGTTTCCTGGCCAGGCGAGGGCTCGCTCGAGGAGCGTGTCGAGCGGTACGTCCGTGAGGAGGGCGTCGTCGTCCGCGAACGGCGGTCATAGCCGGTTCTGGAGTATCAGCGCTTTCCTCGGAAGATTTCACTTTCACCGTACACGGCACAGCCTTATGTTGCTCTCTCGCGTACGCTCGATTGCACGGTAGACACGCCCGTGCGTTTCCCCATCCGCTCCCTTTCCGTTCACCGAAACTCCTTAGCCACAGCCCTCGGGGGTTAGCATATGCTTTCGCTCGCCGATATCGAGGCGGCGCAGCCGCGAGTCGCCGCGGTCGCCCGGCGCACCCCGCTGGAGTACTCCCACAGCTTCTCCCGGATGACCGGCGCGGAGATCCAACTCAAACTGGAGAACTTCCAGCGCACCGGCTCGTTCAAAATCCGCGGTGCGATGAACCGCATTGCCACCCTCTCGGCGGACGAGAAGGAGGCCGGTGTCGTCACCGCGAGCGCCGGCAACCACGCCCAAGGGGTCGCGCTCGCGGCNACACGAGAGGGGATCGACTCAAANATTGTGATGCCCAAACACGCCCCCATCGCGAAAATCGAGGCCACGGAGGGGTACGGCGGCGAAGTGGTGCTGTTCGGGGCCGACTACAACGACGCACAGTCACGCGCACACGAAATCGAGGCCGACGAGGGTCGGACCTACGTCCACGCGTTCGACGACGAATACGTAATGGCCGGGCAGGGGACTATNGGGCTCGAAATCGCCGAGCAGTGTCCCGAGGCCGACACCGTCGTCGTCCCTATCGGCGGCGGCGGCCTCATCTCGGGAATCGCGACGGCGCTCAAGGGAACACTCGACGACGTGCGCGTTATTGGCGTGCAGGCTGAGGGCGCGTCGAGCGTCGCTGACTCACTGAAGAAAGGAACACGACAGGAACTGGAGTCTGTCGACACAATCGCCGACGGCATCGCCACGCGCTCGGTCGGGCGCAGGCCCTGGGAGATAATCCAGGAACGCGTCAACGAGGTGGTGACCGTCTCGGACAACGAGATTGCGCTCGCACTGACCTACCTGCTCGAGCGCTCGAAGACGATGGTCGAGGGGGCCGGCGCGGTCGCCCTCGCGGCGGTGCTCGCCGAGCGGTTCGACTACGACGAGGACGAGGTCATCGTCCCGGCGCTCTGTGGCGGCAACATCGACCTGAACGACCTGACAACGGTTGTGATGCGCGGGCTGGTCCAGATGGGCCGTTATCTCAAGATCCGGACCGAACTCAAGGACCGCCCCGGCTCGCTCCAGCAGTTGGTGGAGATTATCTCTGNCCACCAGGCGAACATCTACGGCGTGCAGCACGACCGCACCTCCCGGGATATCGCGATGAACGCGGCCGAAGTCGTCCTGGATATCGAGACCCACGGCCACGACCACATCGACGATCTGCTCGGGGACCTGGAGTCCCGCGGGTACGAAGTCGAGATTCTGGTCTGACTCGACTCAGGGCGGATTTTCTGTGCATCTCGTCCCGGCGCGTCTGGACCAATTACCCCCCGGTCAGACAGAACACGCTCACGCACCGCCATCTGTGAACAGTTAAGGCCCACGCGGTGACACACAGGAGCGTGAAAGAAATCATCAGCACGGACAAAGCCGCGAGCGCAGTGGGCGCGTACAGCCAGGGAACAACCAACGGCGACCTGCTGTTCACGGCGGGCCAGATTGGCCTGACGCCGGACGGCGACCTCCTCGGCGACGAGGACATCGAGACCCAGACCACGCAGGCACTCGACAACCTTACGGCCATCATCGAGGAGGCTGGCGGCAGCCTCGATGACGTACTCAAGACGACGGTGTTCCTCGCGGATATCGACGATTTCGACGCGATGAACGAGGTCTACGGCAGCTACTTCGACGACGAGCCGCCGGCCCGCAGCGCGATACAGGCGGGCGGACTTCCCGCGAACATGGACGTGGAAATCGAGGCCGTCGTCAGTCTGGAGTGAGGGGCCGAACCAAGTCGGCGCTGCTCTGGGGCGTCGTCGGGGCGCTGGCGTTCCTCGTCGCCGTCCAAGGCTACCAACTGGCCGTCGGCGGGGTGGCGCTCTCACTGCTGATCGTCGCCGCGGTCGCGATTGGCGTCGCGGCAGTGGCCGCGACCGTCGCGTACGTGGCTGAGCCCCGGCTTCTCACGAAAGGAAGGAGTTAAACGGGGCAGGGAGCTACGACCGAGTGAGCCAGGATGGCCGAACGGTAAGGCGCACGCCTGGAAAGCGTGTTCCCTTCCGGGATTCTGGGTTCAAATCCCAGTCCTGGCGTTTTCCACAGTCCACGTGAACGAGGAGCGAAGCCGACGAGTGAATCAACTGTGGAAAACGGTGACTGACTGGATTTTCACCCCTATCAGTCGCGCGCAGCATCGCGAGCACGTCTGATTCCGGGTTCAAATCCCAGTCCTGGCGTTTTCGAGCGACCACCCACCGAGCGCCTGGTGCGCTCGGTAGCCGGAGCGAGTACTCGACAGCCGGATTTGAACACGCGAGTCGCAGCCCGGCGTCGAGCCTGGCGAGGCGGCGGGACCGTCTCGCCATCGGTTCAAATCCCAGTCCTGGCGTTTTCCACAGTCCACGTGAACGAGGAGCGAAGCCGACGAGTGAACCGTCTGTGGAAAACGGTGACTGACTGGATTTTCACCCGGTCGGCCAGCGTGTTCTCGGGGTCGTAGACGTAGGCGACGCCGCCGGACATCCCGGCAGCGAAGTTCTTCCCCGTCTCGCCCAGCACGGCGACGGCGCCGCCGGTCATGTACTCACAAGCGTGGTCGCCGACGCCCTCGACGACGGCTCGCACACCCGAGTATCCGGACCGCGAACTGCTCGCCCGCCTTCCCCTCGACGTAGAGCTCGCCGTCGGTGGCGCCGTAGAGCGCCCGATCGAAGGCGTCGGTCGAGAGCCCCTCGGGGGCGACGAACAGTTGCCAGATGTCGGGTTCGGCTTCGAGTGCGGTGTCGCCGAGGTTGTCGTTGTTCGTCGGGACGTCGCGCCAGGCGAGCACCGTGAGGTCGTGGTCGGCAAGGCAGGTCTCGACAGCGCGCTTTCAGTGCGTCGCGGGTGGCTGCCTCCTGGGGCATGAAGACGGTTCCGGCCGCGTAGCTCTCGGGCAGGTCGATGTCGATAACGGCGTCGAAGAACGCGTCTGGCCGTTGGAGCATGATGCCGGCGCCGTCGCCGGAGTTCGGCTCTGCGCCCGTGGCGCCGCGGTGTTCGAGGTTCTCGAGCAGTTTGAGGGCATCCGCCACGGTTTGGTGGGTCCGCGCTCCTTCGAGGTCGACCAGCGCGCCGACCCCGCAGTTCGACCGCTCATCGGTGGCGGAACCGCGCCTGTCGGTCTCGATGTCGTGCATAGGTAAACCATGATACAGGCTCCCGTGCGTACGCTTGAAGCTACTCCTTCTACAGTATATGTGCGTACCCAGACCTTTGTCAAACACTCTCACACAGTGGGGAAACGTTCATTACCATGTGGAGAGGTAACACACATGACGATGCCAGACACGAAAAGCGGCCGTGAACGGAAAGGACGCAACAAGCGCCGTCAGCTGGAGTCCGAACTTGCCTCCCGCGACGTCGAGACGATCGGCGACAACGAGGCACCACGGGTGATTGCCGACGATGCGGCCGACGCAGAGTTCCTTGATCCGAACGGCCCCGAGGAACCCGACACCTGACTCGTCTGAACCGCGGCGCTCTTTGTGCTGCCCTCGAGACCGGAGAGTAGTGGCGCTGCTCGATATCTTCGCCTCCGCGATCCTCCCCATCGTCCTCATCGCCGCCGTGGGCTTCCTGCTCGGCCGGACGAGAGACGTGGCCCCCGACTCGCTCAACACCGCGGTCGTCTACGTCCTCGCCCCCGCGCTGGTGTTGCACAGCCTGCTGGCGACGGAACTCAGTGGGGTGACGCTGCTCAAACTGGGCGCCGCGGCCACGGCCTACACGCTCGGGATGGTGGCTCTCGTGGAGTTGCTGGGCCGTGCAGTGGGGCTGGAGGACCCAACGCTGGCGGCGCTGGTGCTGGTGGCGACGTTCCCCAACGCCGGCAACTTCGGAATCCCCGTCTCATCGTTCGCGTTCGGGGCAGTCGGCCGCGGGACGGCCGTCCTCTACATCGCGGTGCAGTCAGTGCTGATGTACACAGTCGGCGTCTACATCGCCTCCAGGAGCGGCGGGAGCGCAGGGGTGGGCGCCCTCAAGCGGGTGTTCCGCATCCCGTTGGTGTACGCAGTGCTCCTGGCGTTGCTCATGCAGTGGGTCGGGGTCGTCCCCGCCCTCGACTCCACTGCAATGGAGACACTCGAACTAGTTGGGAACGCCTCCATCCCAGTGATGCTCCTGATTCTGGGCATCCAGTTGGCGGGCGCGGACTACGGCGCCGCGCTCCCCTCCGTCGGCGCGGCGGCCGCACTGAAGCTGGCTGTTGCCCCGGTGCTGGCCGTCGGGATTGCACTCGTCGTTGGCTTCGAAAACCCGACCGTGGCGCGGACCTTCATTCTGGAGTCGTCGATGCCCGCGGCGATAACGCCGCTCATTCTGCTCATCGAGTTCGCTGGCGACGTGGAAGTGGGCGGCGTGACGGCCCCGGAGTTCGTCTCGACGGTCGTGGCAGTGACGACGCTGCTGTCGGTGCCGCTGCTGACCATCCTGATTGCGGTGTTAGAGTCCGGCGTACTCGTGTGAAACGAAACTACTGCGCCGTCTCTCAGTCGTCGATTGCCGCCGTCTCGGGTGTTGGCGCTGCGCCTGTTCCGGTTCCAGTCGTCGGGCTCTCGACGACGGCCCGCTTCCAGGTACCCCGTGAGAGCCACGCCAGCGCCACCGCACAGCCGACCACGTCGGCGAGGGCAACGGCTGCCCAGATTCCCGTCGGGCCCCAGCCCAGCGGGAACGCGAGCAGGTACGTCGCGGGCAGGCGGACGACCCAGAGTGTCACCAGCGAGATTCCCAGCGCTGTCGTCGTGTTTCCCGCGCCGCGGAACGTCCCCAGCGCCACCTCGAGCAGGCCGAGGAAGACGAACGCGAACGCGACGATGCGAAGGTAGTCGCTGGCGTGGCCGATTGTGGCCACGGCCGTCGCCGTCCCGGTCGGGAGGAACACGGCCACGATTGGCTCCGGTCGGAGATACGCGATCACGGCGACCACCAGCAACACCGCTGTGACCAGCACCATTCCCAGTTTGACAGCCTGCTGGGCGCGTTCGGGTTCGCCGGCGCCGAGATTCTGGCCGACGGCNGTGTTCATCGCCTGTGAGAGNCCCATCGCGGGGAGGAACACCAGCGAGATGAGGCGGTTCCCCAGGCCGTAGCCCGCGAGCACCTCGGGCGGGAACGTTGCGACCATCGCCGTCGCAGCGACCATCGCCAGTGAGACGCCCGAGTGTTCCAGCGCGCTGGGGACGCCCAGCCGGACGATTTTTTCGACTGGTTCGCGGCGCGGCAACAGGTCCCTGACGTTGATTGCGGGCCCCGTCGCCGTGGCGAACAAGAGGTAAAAGCCCGCCAGCGCGGCAACAGAGCGCGACGCGACGGTTGCGACGGCTGCGCCCTCAACACCCAACGCGGGGAACGGTCCCCAGCCGAAGATGAGCACCGGGTCCAAGGCGACGTTGACCGCGACGGAGAGCACCATCACCCGTAGCGGCGCGCGGGCGTCGCCGTACCCCCGCATCAGCGCCGTGAAGATGAAGAAGCCAAAGAGCGCGGGCGACCCGAGGAAGAACACCCGCATGTACGCCGCGGCCATCGGGACGATGCGCTCTGCAGTCGCGGGGTCGGTCGGGAGCAACGCCAGCAGCGGCCCGGTCGCGACAAAGCCCAGCGCGCCCAGGCCGACCGAGACGAGCAGCACGAATCCGAGCGTCTGCCCCGCGATTTCACCGGCCGCACGCTTCCCGCCCGCGCCGGTGTGCTGGGCGACGAGAATCGCCCCCGCAGCGGTGAACCCCCCGCCAACGGAGATGAGGAGAAAGACCAGCGGGAACGCGAGGCTGAGCGCGCCGACGGCGTCCGCAGAGAGCCGGCCGAGCCAGAAGGTGTCCGCGATGTTGTAGGCGACCTGCAGCAGCTGAATCGCCACCAACGGCCACGCGAGCGCGACCAGCGGGCGAAGGATGGGCCCCTCCGTCAAGCTGGAGGAGGGGTGACGTGAACTCATTACGAACCGAAACGTCACGGAGGCTCTTGAACTCACGCAACAGGCGGTAGCACGGCACAGGCGGTGCCTCCGGACCATCGCCATTTAGGACATCCCCCGCTGAACGACCGGTATGACCATCGGCTTCATCGGTGGCTCGGGCATCTACGAGGCCCTGCCACTCCAGAAAACCCGCGACGTTGAAGTGAGCACCCCCTACGGCGAGCCGTCGGCGCCCGTCACCATCGGTGAGTTCGGCGAGACCGGTCGGGAGGTCGCGTTCCTCCCCCGCCACGGCCCNGACCACCAGCACTCCCCGACGAACCTGCCCTACCACGCCAACATCTACGCGCTGAAGAAAGTCGGCGTCACCCACATCCTCGCGACCAACGCCGTGGGGAGCCTCAAAGAAGCGCTCTCCCCGCAGACACTCGTTGTGCCCGACCAGATCTACGACCGCACCAAGAACCGCGAACTCTCCTTCTACGGGGACGGCATCGTCGTCCACCAGCCGTTCGCCCAGCCCTACTGCCCGGAGATGGTCGACCACCTCAGCGACGCCGCCGAGTCGGTCGCCGACAACGCCGAGTCGGACGTGCACAAGGGCGGCACTTACGTCTGTATCGAGGGGCCGCAGTACTCTACAAAAGCGGAATCTGAACAGTACCGCGCCCAGGGCTGGGACGTGGTCGGGATGACCGCCATTCCCGAGGCAAAACTCGCCCGCGAGGCCGAGATGTGCTATGCGACGCTGGCCGGCGTCACGGATTACGACGTCTGGAAAGCCGACCACGAAGTCACCCTCGAAGAGGTGCTCGAGAACGCCGCTGCCAACGAGGAAGCCATCAAGGACGCCGTCGAGGAAGCCATCCGGCGCTTCCCCGACGACCACGACTGTGACTGCCACAGCTCGCTCGAAGGGACCATCAACACGCCGACGGAGGCGATTCCCGACGAGACCCGCGAGCGTGTGGATCTGCTGGCCGGGGAGTATCTCGAGGACTGAGCAGCGCCGTTAGTCGTCGTCGTCGACCGCCACAGCCGTCGAATCGTCGCCTTCCTCGCCGTCCTCCATCTCGACACCCGCACCGCCAGGCTCCTCGATCTCGATGGTCTCGGGGTTCTGAATCCAGAGATCGCCGAACAGTTCGTCCTGTTGGAGCCGTGCGTCACCGCGATGAGAGAGAAAGAGCAGCCCCAGATACGTCATCATCGGCCGGCCGCCCGCGTCGCGAACCTCCGTGAACAGCACCTCCTCGCGGCCACGGTCGTAGCGCTCCCGAAGCGCCGTTCCCACGTCGACGATGACTGTCTCAATCTCCTCGTCGTGGGTGGTGCCGGTCACGTCGGCCTCCGTTGGCTCGTCCTCGCGGCGGAAGTCGTCGGCTGCGTGGTAATCCAGTGTTTGGGTTCCGCGCGAGAACCCCTGCGGCGAGTTACTGGTGTCGTAGCTGCGTGACTCTTTCCAGCGTGAGCCGCGCTCTGCCTCCCGGAGTTCCCGGACCAGTTCGTCCAGTGTCTCGGGCGTCCCTCGGGTGGATTTGCGCTCCAGGCGGCGGTCCATTTCGTCCTCCAGTGCGTCGACGGGGTCGAAGCCGGGTTCGGGTTCGCCTGGGTGGCCGTCGGCGCCGCCCTCCATGGCCACCTCCCACGGCTCTGGCTCTTCCTCTTCGGGTTCGTCCTGGTTCAGCATCGCATCGGACTTCATCCGGAGCAGGACGGATGCGTAAAACAGCGCCCGGCCAGATGCCCGCAGGTCAGCCTCGTCGAGTTTCTGGAGGAACGCGTCTGTGACGGCGACGATGTCGATGTCCCACGGGTCGATTTTCCCGTTCTTGGCGAGTGTGACGAGCACCTCGACCGGTTCGACCTCGCCGTCCTCCTCGTCCTCGCCAGCCTCAGCAACGTCGTCGCCCGGGGATAACGCGGGGTCCTCGTTCATCGACGCCGCGTTCTCCTCGCTGAGGAGGCCGCTGTCGACGCCTGGCTCGCCCGTGTCGGGCTTGTCGGACGAGAGGCTGAACGAGAACTCCTCGTCGTCGCTCATGACTTGTCCTCAGATGCGGCTGTCGCGTTGCTCCCCCCGTCGGAGGCGGAGTCGTCGTCGCTTTGGGACTCCGTCCCCCCGTCGGCCACTACCTCACTCGCGTCGTCTCCCTCACCGGTCTCGATGCCGGTGACTGCGGAGATGTTGTTCTGCTGCATCGTGACGCCGATGGCGCGCTCGGAGCGGTCGAGCAGCGCTGACCGGTGGCTGACGACGATGAACTGTGCATCGTCGGAGAGGTCGTCGACCATCTCACCCACCCGCTCAGCGTTGACCGCGTCGAGGAAGGCGTCGATTTCGTCCAGCGCATAGAACGGCGCGGGGTTGTGCCGCTGGATGGCGAAGATGAACGCCAGCGCAGTGAGTGATTTCTCCCCGCCGCTCATCGCGTCCAGGCGCTGGATGGGTTTGTCGCCGGGTTCGGCCTTCATCGTCAGCCCCTCCTCGAAGGGGTCCTCCGGGTTCTCGAGCACCAGTTCGCCGCTGCCCTCTGAGAGCCGCGAGAAGATGCGCTGGAACTGCTCGTTGATGGCGTCGAAGGCGTTCATGAACGTCTCGACCTTCCGCGCTTCGAACCCGTCGATGCGCTCGACGATGCCGTCCCGTTCCTCGGCCAGCACCGCGCGCTGCTCCTGCAGTTCCTCGAGGTCAGCTTCGACCTCGTCGTACTCCTCGATGGCGAGCATGTTCACCGGCTCCAGCGCCTCCATCTCGCCGGTCAGGCGCTCGATTTCGGCTTCCACCTCGTCGTGGTCGGGGATCTCCTCGGGGTCGTACTCCTTGACCTGCTCGTCGAGTTCCGCGATCTCTTCTTCGAGGCGGTCGGCGGTGCTCCGCAGGCTCTCGAGTTTCGACGCGACCGTGTCGACGGCGTCGCGGCGCTCGTCACGCAGCGACCGGGCCTCCCGAACCCCGGTTTTCTGCTCCTCGCGTTCGGCTTTGAGTTCGGCCAACTCCTCCTCGAGTTCGGCGACCTGCTCGTGTTTCTCCTCGAGCAGCGCCTCCTGGTCTTCGATTGCTGCGTCGTGGTCGCCGATCTGGGATTCGAGTTCCGCCTTGCGGTTCTGAGCAGTCTCGACGGTCTCATGCAGGTCCTCAATGGACTCCTCGATATACTCTTTTTCCAGCCGTTTGTCGTTGAGGTCGCCATCGACGGCGTCGATCTGGGCTTCGAGGTCGGCGATCTCGTCGCGAATCTCCTCGGCGCGGGCGGAGAGTTCGGGGATGTCCGACTCCGCGAGTTCGGATTCGATCTCCTCAACGCGGCCGTCGCCCGCCGCGAGTTTGGCGTCGAGGTCCGAAATCTCCGCCTCGAGTTCGCTCATCTGCTCGTCGACGGACTCCCGCTCCTCGCGGAGCGACTCGAGTTCGGTCTCGAGTTCGTCGATTCGGTCCTCGGCGTCGGCCACGTCCGCCTCGGCGCGCTCGATGTCGGCCTCGATGGAGCGCACCTGGTCGGCAGCGTCGCTCTTGCGCTCACGGGCGTCGGTGAGCTTTGACTCCACCTCGTCGATTTCGCTCTGGATGGACTGGCGCTCCTCTTCGAGTTCGTGGAGCTCTTCGGCCAGCCGTTCGAGGCGGCCGCCGCCGGTTTTCGAGAAGCTGTACCGCGAGCCGCCGCCGGAGCCGCCGGTCATGGCGCCGGATTTCTCCACCAGATCGCCACCTAGCGTCACCATCCGGAACTGCCCCATCAGGTGCTGGGCGGTCTCCATATCCTCGACGACGAGCGTCGAGCCGAGCACGTAGGAAAAGATGCCCGAGTATCGGGCGTCGTAGTCCACGAGTTCTCGCGCGAAGCCGACAACACCGGGGTCGTTTGGCTCGCGGGGGAGGCTCCGGTCGTCCATCTCCGTCATCGGGAGGAACGTCGCCCGCCCGGCGTTGCGAGACTTCAGGTAGTCGATACAGGAGGAGCCGACACCGTCGTCGTCGACAACGACGTTCGCGAGGCGACCGCCTGCAGCGGTCTCACACGCCTCGGCGTACTCCCCAGGGACGGCGGCGAGTTCGCCGACGGGTCCGTGAACGCCGCCCATCCCGGCGTTCTTGATCGTCGTGACCGCACGAGGCCACGAGCTGTCGCCGCTCTTGCCAGCTTTGGCCTCGAGTTCGGCGTACTCGTTCCTGGCCGCTCGGAGCCGTTCGTCCACCGCCGAGAGCGACTCCTGCAGGTCGCTCTTCTCGCCTTTCAGGTTCGCAAGCATCTCGTCGGCTTTCCCCTCGTTTTTCTGGGCCTTGTCCAGTTCCGAGTGGAGGTTCGACACCCGCGCTCGGAGATCCGGGAGCGACTCGCGAGTCTCCTGAATTTCGTCTTCTGTGTCGCTCACCCGGTTCGAGCGCCGGCGAGCCTCGTCGAGCAGGCGGTCCTGCTCGCGCTGTTTCTCGTTTTTCTGCTCGCGCAGCGTTTCGAGGGCCGCCTTCTCGGCTTCGAGTTCTTGCTTGAGTTCGTCGAAAGCGGTATCGGCGTTGTCGATCTCGGCCTCGACCTCGGCGAGTTCGGTCTCCATTGAGACGACTTCGCTCTTGCGATTAGCCTTCTTGACTTTGAGGCTGCGCAGGTCGTCGTCGAGATCGTCGACGCTTTCGTTTTTCCGGTCGATCTCGACGAACGCCCCGCGGCGTTCGGATTCGGCTTCCTGGATGCGCTCCTCTGCGGCCTCGATCTTGTCTTCGAGCCGGGAGATCTCGCCTTTGACCTCCTCGATTTCGCTCTTGATTCGGAGCTGCTCGTCCTCGCCCTTCCGCTCGATTTCGGTGTTGAGTTCCTCGAGTTCGTCCTCGAGTCGCTCGAGTTTCCCGGTTGCCCGGTCCAGCGAGTCCGCTTTCTCTTCGAGTTCGCTCTGGCGGGTGTCGACACGGGACTGCGTGCGACTGTAGTCGGCGCGTTTGTCCTCGAGTTCGGCAGCCCGGAGGTAGCCTTCGTACTCCTCTTTCTCCGCACGCAGCTCCTGGTACTGGAGGGCCGTCTCGCGCTCCTCGCTGAGCTGGTCGAGGCGGTCTTCTTTCTCCACAATTCGCAGGTCGGCTTCGCCGATCCGCTCCTCAACGACTTCGAGTTCCTCGCCAGCCGACTCCTTCTTCGCGTCGAACGCCGCGACGCCCGCGATCTCGTCGATGATGCCCCGGCGCTGGTAGGGCGTCATGTTGATGATCTCGGTCACGTCGCCCTGCATCACCACGTTGTACCCCTCCGGCGCGACGCCNGCCTGTGCCAGNAGNTCCTGAATGTCCGAGAGGTTCGTCGACCGACCGTTGAGGTAGTAGTAGGAGTAGTAGTTNTCCTCGGTCTCCTTAACCCGGCGCTTGACCCGAATCTCCTCGACGTCGCCNACGTTCTCGCTGCCGGCGGCCTTGGTNATCTGCGAGCGGGAGAGGGTGCCTTCACTGTTGTCGAGCACTACCGTCACGGCGGCCTCACGCTGCCCGCCGGTCGAGGAGCCCTCGCCGCCNGGGTTGTAGATGAGGTCAGTCAGCTTCTCCGCACGGATGCCGCGTGTGCGGGCGAGGCCGAGCGCGAACAGCACCCCGTCGATAATGTTGGACTTTCCTGAGCCGTTCGGCCCGGTAACGACCGTGAAGTCCTCGTAGAACGGGATGCGTGTTTTGCGCCCGAAACTCTTGAAATCGTCTAGAACGAGTTCCTGAATATGCATCGTCGGCCTACGCGACGATGATTCCGTCGTCGTCGTCGTCGTCGTCCGCTTCCTCTGCCTGGGCCTCGGCNGCGGCCTCGGGAGCCGACTCTTCGGGCTCCGCAGGCTCCTCCTCGGTCGGTTTGCGGTTCTCGACGAACTGTGCGTCGCGTCGTTCGTCGGTGCCGCGGGCCTCGGCCTGCTGTTCGGCGGTCGTCTGCGTCTTGTTCTGCTGGGTCTGGCGGCCCTGCCCGCCCGTGCCCGGCGTCGCCTGGACGGCTTCTTCGTACTTCTCTGCGGTCTGCTCCAGTTCTCGAACGCGCTCTTTGGTCTCTACGAGTTCCTCGGTCAGCCCGTCGATGGTTGCCTGTAGCTCGGCGACCTGACTCTCGAGATCCTCCATCCGGTTGCTCATGGGCGTCGTACCCCGGCCATTGTGATAAAGCCATGGTCGATACGCGGGTGTTGATAAATCGAATGCTGCGATATAGAATTTCGGTAGCGCGTGATTCAGAGTTTCGGAGGATAGCCAGTATTGCGTGGGTTTTCTAGAAATTTGAGAGCCTTATCGGTTCAGCCGACACTCAAAATGAACTATTGAGTTGTCTTGTTTCCAAGAATCGTGGAAAGCAGCGTGAATTCCGCCGCTGACAACAGCGTCTCCACTACTCGGAGCAGCCAACTACTGGTTCACTCAGTCACTCAATCGGATGGGACGAGTTCTGAGGCGACCAGCTCCGTTGCCTCCCCTGCCGTAATTACTGGCGTCCGCTCGAACTCCTCGTCGAGATCGGCTTTCAATAGGAAGTCCGTGAGTCGCCAGATATTGTGCAACAACGCTGCGAAGACGAAGTAGAATAACCGAACACGGTAGTCCTTCGAGGAAGTCTTCGCTAAGAAATCGTACTTGATTGATTTGTACTCGCTCTCGATCTGCCACCGGGCGCTGTATCGTCGGCAGTATGCTTCCGCCTGTGCAGGCTCCACGTTCACGTTCGTCGCAAAGACCGTCGACCCGTCCCCGGTCGTCGACGGGACGTAGAGGAACTGTATCGCGTGCGAGCCACTCTCAACATGAACTTCGCTCTGTTCAACAGCGACCGATTCTCCATCCGCCCCCATCGTTTCCAGTGCTTTCACTTCGGGAGCATTGATTCGTGTCGGGATGAGGTACTCCACATCTTGGTTCGAGAGCGTCTGAAACACCTGCATCGAATCGAACTCTCGGTCACACAGAACGGTTCCAATGGGGACGTGCTCACGAGCCCGCTGGACGAGACGGCGAACGGTTCGGTGAATTCGGTTCGACGGGTTCTCGTCCCACGGCGAACTCTCTCGGACCGGCTCGACTTCGAGGATAAACGGGATGTTCCGTCCGACAATCGAGAGCGTCACGAACTTGAGGACGTGTCCGTCACCGTCCTGATTCCCGCTGACCATCGGCATCCCTTCAACCTCCCCGTAGTATGGAACCGTCGTGATGTCTATCGCGACCGTGGCTGGTCGCCTGAACCCACCCTCAGAACCGATAAGCGAGAGCAGTTTCCCCGACGCCTCGTGGAAGCTTTCGACGAGGGAATCGGCAGAGAACTGTTTGACCGCTCGAAGATGGGTATCCCCATGTGGACCGTACTCTCGGCCCCGCCGATGCTGAAAACGGGCCGCTCCTTGAGCAGTCCCACATCCGGTCATCCCCATGTAACTCTGAAGCTCGAAAAAGCGCGTGTCATCGTAGCTGGCGTTGGCTGCCCGTTCCGTGTTGAATGTATCGAACCCGTGGGATCGAGCTAATCTCGTCGTTCGGCTGATCTCGCTGCCCGTGAATTTGTCTTCTTCCGTGGCCTGCTCGTCTTGAACGGTTGGGACGCCCTGCTCAACCTCTGCCCGTGGACGTACGTTCGGGACGTCCATATCGTTGCAGTGGATATTGCGTACGAGATAGTGTGCGGCGGTCGTGATGAACGTCTGTGCTGCTTCGTTGAGACGGGATTGCCACGCTCTCGACATTGCGGATTCGGTCGGCATCTCGTCGAGATCGAACACGTCGGCAAGGTGGGAGTGGCGAGCGATCTTTCGATAACTCCAGCCCGTCGTTTCACGGTAGAGAAAAAATTTGAGAATCCCGTCGAATGCATATGTGGCAGGATGCCAGTCGGGGTAGCCATCGTTGAGTCGCTCAAACGGGCCGTCCAACTCAGAGAGGGCCTCATCGAATGGGGTACCGCCCTGAATCTCGTCGGCGAGCCCAACGCCGACGACAAATGCGTCTGTCAGGAGAGCTTGCCTTTCCCCGTTCGTCTCTTTGGGCATTGTCTTCGATTGGATACGTCTAGTTAGGAAACGGTATTGAAATGACAGCGAAAGCTCGCACAAACCCATAGGACACTGTAAGTAGATAGTGCTCTCTGACTCATGAAGACAGGCTTCATGCGGGATATTGACTTTTTGCGGAAGGCTTTTTTACGAATAATCATTAACAATTTCTATGGCGCTAAGTCAAGGGCTGTGGTCTGATTATTCCGTGGTGTTGTTCCCCGTGTTATCGGTCGCCACTGCAATCATCGGAGCTATAATCCTACGTATATCTACCAATACGAGAGACAAAAAGTATCATGTGTTTATTATTCCAATTCTGTCACTTATTTCGGTCATTGCAGGAATGCTCGCTTTAGAGAACACGGTATGGTTTTGGTACTTCACGGGAGGAAGTATCGTCGCAGGTGCGTCGGTTTCACTTGGTATTGCACACAAACAACGTCACCGATTTAACGAGGTTTACTCAGCGGTAATAATTGCTGCTGGGATTGTAATTGCAGCTATGCTCTCCAGCATCGAAATCGAATGGGTTCTAATGCTGGCGGCAATCCTAGGCGTCTTCGGAATCACGGCGGGATTCCTTTTAACTCAAACTCAAACTGAGCCGGTTACGGAAGGATCCTCGCCCTCATAGGTCTCTCTCCCGTGGTTTCACTTCTCGAAATTATAGTAATCTAATTCTCCGTGATTTCTCACAATGAGGTCTACAGACAGGTCAGCTGTAGCGAATTCCGGGATATCTGATGCACCAGAAGGGACCCTCACTAATACTTCGTTTAGTTTTGAGGTGATCTTTTCTGAGGTACCTGGAGTTACCTCCGTCGTAGTNCCCCGGTATTTAGCTTCAATGGTGTTCCCGCCTTTCTCATTGAGTACTACGCTTCCGAAAGCAGGTGGATTCTTCATCGAGGCGACTCTGACTGGGGTCATGTCTGGGGCTAATTCAGTAGCAATTCTCTTGGAATTCTGGACAGCCTGAATTGGTTCATCGATTCTGCGGAACGGGTTAGTGTACGAGTCTAGTGAGTTGACTACGTACTCCCCAAACTCGAGCCCCGAGGCTACCTCATTAGTAGGAACGATGAGAGTATCGTCCTGAATCGAGTATTCAATGAACGTATCGGTGTTCATCTCCTTTGCTTTAATTGGCTGACCATCAGTTGATTCCACTCGACCAACCGACTGTATCTCTACCAATTTGACCTTTTTTCCCCCGCTATATTCTGTTTCTGCTTGTGCTCTTTTTGACTCGAACTGCTTCGCGATCGAGAGCGAAGCTCCGCCAGCCCCCATCGCTTTGAGTACATCCCTTCTATTTGTGCCTGATTCGCCTACAGAACAATTCTGCTGCTCATCGCTCATAGCGAGTTCACCTCCGACGCAAGATAGATCTTGTCGGGGTCGTGTGGAAAAGTCCCCGCTGTCACAGCACACTGCATGTATCCTTGGACGAATCGGTTTTCGTTGAAATCATTGTGTTCAATTCCCTTGCCACAATTTGACGTGTCTCCTGAATAATCGTCTGCGTATGTTGCAAGCATCGGTGATGTGAAGTTTAATGAACGGTGATTGTCTGCATATCCATCTTTATGATCGCAGTCGTATAGGTGCCCGATTTCGTGGAGGCATGCTGCAACCTGTTGTGGTGCGGAAAATCCAACAGTTGGAGAATCACCAATCAGGTCTGCATCCTGATTTGGACCAGCAATTGTAGTGATACTATCCTTGACAGCCATCGTTGCAGCGTGCGTACCTGGAAATCCATACCCGCCATAGCCTACTTCCCCTCGNCTTATCAGCAGCAGATTCTTATCAGAGTTTGTGAACGACTGGTCTTCCCACCAAGTCTGGACATCGTATACACTATCTTTTCTATTGGAAGGAATAGAGATTCCTTGGAATTCATCTATCGTGTAGCTACTTCCGTAAACATCTTCAAAATACTCGGCGACTGTACCAGTAACGTCACCTGAGAAGTTGTTGTCTACGTACTCGCTGGTTACAATCCAGATATTATCATCTGCCATTGTATTCTCAAAGACTCTAGAACAATAAAACTTTGCAAATAATCGTTATATATAGCAGTATGTTTGTTGACACTCATCAATCTAAAGCTAGAACTAGCCTTGATTTTGTCAACGTTCCCTTATCTAAAGTGAGAGCCAAAACATAATTCTTTCCAGTTGAAATGAGGCACGCAACAGAACCCATCCTCCGAGACTCTGGTGATTACTGGACAAATCAATCACCAACTCACTCAGTCGAGCAGGTGAATCGCGTCCGCCGGTATCGTCATGCTAACGCGGCTGTCGGAGTCGAGCCGGTCGAGAACAGCCAGGCCGACGGTCGTCGTCAGCGTCAGCGGTGCATCGTCAAGCGCGATTGCAACTCTGTAGTGAGTCCCCTCGTTCAGCCAACTATCCGCCGTCCCACCGACGATATTCGCCATCTCGGGGTTCTGTGCTGTTGATTCAGCTGAGTGTCCCGACTCTGTGTCTGCAACTGGGGAGACGGCGATTCTGGACGGGTGAATACAGAATGTGACCTCCGCCCCCCGTGCTGCGGTTGTCGTCGCCGTCGTTCGGAGCCTGAGCGCTCCAAGTTCGACCGACGTGCCTTCATCCGAGTTGTCGCCGGCGACTCGTCCGTCGAAGACGTTNTCGTTNCCNGTGAACTGCGCGACGAACCGGGTCGCTGGACGGTTGATGACCGTTGTCGGCGACCCCACCTGCTCGATGGTGCCGTCACGAAAGATGGCGATTCGGTCCCCGACTGCCGTGGCCGTTCGCTGGTCGTGGGTGACGTAGACAATAGGGATATCCAACGACTGGAACAGTTCGTGGAGTTCACCACGCAAGCGACGGCGGATTGGGGCATCCAGGCTCGAGAGNGGTTCGTCAAGCAGCAAGGCGTCAGGGTCGGCGGCGAGTGTCCGCGCCAGCGCAACGCGCTGCTGTTCACCACCTGAGAGCGTCGAGGGCCGACGGTTGAGCACGGGCGATATCTCAAGCAGCGAGGCGAGTTCGTCGACGCGCTCGGGGCTCGCAGCCGCGTAGGCGACGTTCTCCCGAGCAGTCAGATGCGGGAACAGCGCGCCGTCCTGAAACACCAGCCCCGTGTGGCGCTCCTGAATCGGTTTTCCGTCGAGTACGGTCCCGTGGAGCGACACCGTTCCCCCATCGGGCCTGACGATACCCGCGATGAGGGAGAGGAGGGTCGTCTTGCCGCTCCCCGAGGGGCCGAGCACCGAGAGCACCTCGTCGCCGACCGTCAGGTCGAGCGGGCCGAACTCGAACCTGTCGTAGGATTTCGAGAGAGACGTGAGTTCGAGCATGGTCACTCCAGGGGGTTGGTGCCGAGGGCGTTGAGCACGACGAGCGTCGCGACGGCGATTCCGACGAGCACCACAGCGACGGGGAAGGCGTTGTCCAGCCCCAGCGTCGTGAACGAGACCCAGATCTGGACCGGCATCGTCCGCGGGTAGTACGCGAGCATGATGGTCGCCCCGAACTCGCCGATGGCACGGGCGAACGCGAGCGTGATGCCGGCCAGAATCCCCGGCCACGCGAGCGGGAGCGTCACCCGTCTGAACGTTCTGAGACGACTCGTCCCCAGCGACTGGGAGGCGTACTCCAAGCTCCGGTCGATGCTCTCAAACGCCGCCTTCGCCGTGACGACGACGAAGGGCGACGCGACGAACGTCTGGGCGAGCACGACGCCAGCGAGTGAGCGGGTGAGCGGGAAACCGCGGGCCGTTGCCACCTCTCCGAGCGCAGTCCCCGGGCCNACNACGGTGAGCAGCACCATCCCGCTGACGACGGGCGGAAGCACCAACGGGAGGAGCACCACCGCAGTTACAAGCCGGGTGAGTTCGCCGTCGGTCCGTGCGAGCCAGTAGGCCAGCGGCACGCCGAACAGTGTGGCGATGAGTGTGCTGATGGCCGAGGCAGTAAGCGACGTTCGCGCGGCCCCAATCACGTCGGGGTCGCTCAGCCGGGCGAGNACAGCCCCGGGCGGCTGGTGAACAACCAGCGAGAGCAGCGCCAGCAGGTAGTAGAGGAGCAACACCCCACCGAGCAGCAGCGTCACCGACAGCCAGTCGAGCCGCCCGACCGCGGCCTCAGTGCGTGAGTTCGTCGGGAGCATCGCCTCTGAACCGTGGGTAGTCCTCAGGGACGGTGAACCCGAACTCGCGCAGGTACTCGCCCCGTATTTGTTGCTCGAACACCGCCATCGCGTCGGGAGACGCCTCGCGAATCGTCGACCCGTAGCTGATTGGGGCCCCTTCGACGACCTTCCCGCCGGGGAGTTCGTAGCTGACAGTAGCGTACTCGTCGGCGAAGGCGGGGTCGCTGAGGTCGACCGCCGTGGGGAGTTCGATGTAGTCGTAGTCGCGCTCGACGGCCATGTTGCGGTAGGTGAAGGCGGCGTCGATGGAGCCGGTCTCGAACTGACTCACCAGCTGTGTCTCGGGGTACAGTTGGCGGCGTTCGGGTATCGCGGTCCGCAAATTTGCGCCGGTGTCGTAGTACGCCGTCGCGAGTTCCAGCGTAAACAGCGTTCGGTAGCCGAGGGGGTCGAGCGCCGGATCTGTCCGGCCGAGTCGAACGGCGTCCGCGAGAAGGGGTTCGTACCAGCGGTCGCGGCCCGCGTCCGCGAGCCGTTTGCCGCCGTCAGTCGCCCCATTGTAGGCAAGGACGACCGAGTTGGTCGCGAACTCCGCGTACCACTCGGGTGAGAGTGGACCATCGAACAGTTCGACATCTGAAACCGAGACGATGTCAGGGGCTTTGACACCCTCGGCGACGAGACGGGCCAACTCCGCCGAGCCGCGGGCTTCGAGTTCGAGCCTCGCGTCCGTGCTCGGCCGCAGGCCGTTCTCGAACGCGTTGTTGAGACTGCCCGCAGCCAGCAGCGAGACGGGCTCAGGACTCGCGCGAGCACCCACACAGCCTGCGCTTGCGGCGAGTCCGGCAGCCAGCGCCGAGAGCAGCGAGCGTCGGCCCAACCGCGGCTGCCCGTCGTCCATGCCGCAACGTTTTCCCGTTGCGCAATAAGCATATCTCAACTAAAACTGGTTACGTCCCCGCCGTCAGTGGTCCTGAATCGCGTCGATAACCATCGCGGCGGCGACGACGGCCTCCTTGGGCACGTCGCTGGCGTCGTCGATGGTGACCTCGTAGGTGTCTCGCAGCGAGAACTTGCCGTGGATGCTGCCGACGTGGTCGCCCTCGGCATCCGTAATCTCGTACTTGTGGGGAATCCAGTTGCCGAACGGGAGGTAGTTCCGTGCGAGCGTCGTGAGCGCGCCCTGGGAGTCGATTTTCGCGATAGCCGCCTCCGTGTCGGCGTCGCGGATGGTCCACGTGTCCTGCATGATCGAGTAGTCGTTATCGAGGACGACCACGGCCTCGCCGGTCTGGGCATCACTCAGCACGTAGTTCCCGGCCACGTCGAGGATACCGCCGGCTTTGACGGTGAACACCTCGGTGCCGTCGGCGTCGACGAACGGGAACTCCTCTTTCAGCTTCAGCATCTTCTGTTTCCCACGCAGGACGACGTTGCCCGCTTTGTCAGTCGCTTTGAACGTGTTTCGCACCCACCCCTGCGTGACGGTGTAGCTGTCGTCGGTGAGTTCGATGCCCGCGATTGCGTACGGTTCCTCGCTCATAGGTCGATATGAGACCGTTATCCCCCATAAGGTTCGGGGCCAACTATCAGCTCCGGGAACGCCTGCTTCCCGACACGCTTAACCACGAACCGGCGGAATCCAGAGCCAATGAGTCAGACGCTCCAGGACCGCGAACTCGCGGCCGTCATCGGACTGGAGGTCCACGTCCAGTTGGAGACCGACACCAAGATCTTCTGTGGCTGCTCTACGGCGGCTGCCGAGGACGAGGCGCCCAACAGTCGGACCTGCCCCACCTGTCTTGGCCTGCCAGGCGCGTTGCCCGTGCTCAACGAGGCGGCCGTCGAGTCAGCGGTGAAAATCGGAAAGGCACTCGACGCCGAGATCCCCGAGGAGACCACATTCCACCGGAAGAACTACTTCTACCCCGACCTCCCGAAAGGGTTCCAGCTCACCCAGTACGACGCGCCAATCTGTGCCGACGGCGAGTTGGAACTCCGCGTCGAGGGCGACCGCCGAACCATCAGCGTCCGCCGCGCCCACTTGGAGGAGGACCCCGGCAGCCTCCAGCACGAGGGCGGCAACATCGACACCGCTGACTACACCCTCATCAACTACAACCGCGCGGGCACGCCGCTGATGGAGATTGTCACCCGACCGGACTTCCGCTCGCCGGCCGAGACCCGCGCATTCCTCGCCAAACTCGAGGAGGTGCTCGAGTATCTGGGCGTTTTCGACGCCACCCGCGACGGCTCGCTCCGTGTGGACGCCAACATCTCCATGGTCGCCGCCGACGACGTGGCCGAGGACGGCACCATCAGCGAGGAGGTCCTCGAGAGCGCCAACCGAACCGAAGTCAAGAACATCTCCAGCCACAAGGCCGCCGAGGACGCGCTGGCCTACGAAGTCACCCGCCAGCGCAACGCGGTCAAGCGCGGGCGCGCGGTCGAGCAGGAGACCCGCCACTGGGACGAGAGCCGGGGCGTCACCGTCTCGATGCGCTCGAAAGAGGAGGAGAAAGATTACCGCTACTTCCGGGAGGCCGACCTCCCGCCGCTCCAGGTGGCCGACTGGAAAGAGCGCATCCCCATTCCCGAACTCCCCGATGCCCGCCGCCAGCGGTTCCAGACTGAGTACGGGCTGAGTCAGGAAGCCGCCTCGAAGCTCACCTCCCGGAAATCCGTCGCCGACCTCTACGAAGAAGTGGCCGAAACGTTCGACCCCGGCCTCGCGGCGACGTGGGTCGCAGACAACCTCATCGGCGAACTCAACTACCGCGACATGGTGGTGGCCGACATCACGGACCGCCTCGACGAGTTCGAGGAACTGGTCCGACTGGTGGCAGAAGACGAAGTCACCACCAAGAACGCCGAGGAGATCGTGTTCCGCCGGATGCTCGACGAGGGCGAGTCGCCACAGGAAATCATCGAGGCCGAAGGGCTCGGCAAAGCCAGCGGCGGCGAGGTCGAGCAGGCTGTTGCTGAAGCGATCGAGGAGAACCCCGAGGCCGTTGCCGACTACGAGTCCGGCGACGACGGCGCACTCAATTTCTTAGTGGGCCAGGTGATGCAGAAGACCGGTGGCTCGGCCGACCCCGGCCAGGTGAATCAGTTGCTGCGTGAGGAACTCGAAGGCTGACGGAGGAGCAGGAACGCTCCCGCAGCAACGCAGACAGCTTCGAGGAACCGCTCGACGCCGGGTTTTGCGGAGAGGAACTGCGGGCGAGACGTCTCGTAAACCACGTAATGACTACCGTCGACGGCGAGTACCTCGTTGGCGTCGCGAATCGGGTCGTCCGTTCGCGTGGGGCCGTCCCGGATGACGGTCTGGGCCGTCTCGGAAACCTGTTCCTCCTGTCGGGCCACGTCTTCGAGCGCCGTTGCCGGGGGGACACGCTCCAAGCCGAGTTCGAACTTGACGGGCCACGAGCCATCGTACGGCTTCGTCGCGACGGTTCGCCGGTAGACGCCGTCGTTCAGGACGACGTACCGTCCCGTCTCGGTGACGCTTTCGGGGGCGGGACTCCCGCGTACCGCCGGTGCGACTCCGGTAACGTTCTCGTCAAGCGTTCCACCTTCGAACAGACAGCGTCGCTGCAAGGCGGAGTACCGGGACGTGCAGTCCAGCCCTTCGATAGTCAGGTGTATCCGTCGGTCGGCGTTAGGGGAGTCGACCGTGAGCGTTCCGTTCGCACCCGAAATCTCCGCGGCGGCGTAGTGGTGGTCACGACCGGTCACGTCCAGCGGCGGCGCCCAGAGCGGGACCGTCACGAGGAGGAGGGCGACAGCGACGGCGAGTCGTCGCCGAGCGCGGGTGCTCATACGCGTGACTCTTCACCATCGTGTGAAAAACTTGGGCTTTGACGACTGTTCAGTTGTCTGNAGGAATACCCACCGATAATACAGTACACAGCGATATTACTGTTTAGTCGGTAAGGTTTTCACGACATGTACCCCATTTCAACCATGCCAGAGAATCACGACCATCGGTTTGATACCCGCGCCGTCTCCTGGGGCGAGCATCCCGAGGGCCACGGCGTCGGCGACGTCGTCTCACCCATCCATCTGGCCTCCACCTTCGCCATCCCCGGCCTCGACCCGGATTTCAAGCTGGACGAGGCCGACCCGCACAAGGGTGAGTTCCTCTACGGTCGACTCTCGAACCCGACGCGCCACGCGGCCGAGAAGCGCCTCGCAGCCCTCGAAGACGGCAATCATGGACTCGCCTTCGCCTCCGGAACGGCGGCTATCTCGACGCTCTTTTTCGCCACACTCTCGCCGGGGGACCACGTCGTCGCCTTCGACGACCTCTACGCCGGCACCCGACGGATGCTGGAGTATTACTACCGAGACCACCTCGGCGTCGAAATNTCGTTTGTGGACGCCACGGAGACTGAGAACGTCGCCGACGCGATGCGCTCGGAAACCGCGCTCGTCTACATGGAGACGCCGACGAACCCCCTGCTCAAGCTCTGTGATCTCGAAGCAATCGCCGACATCGCCCACGAGGGCGACGCGCTCCTCGGCGTCGACAACACGTTCTGCTCGCCGTCCCTCCAGAACCCCCTCGACCTCGGCGCAGACGTCGTCGCCCACAGTACGACCAAATATCTGAACGGCCACTCCGACTCTATCGGCGGTGCGCTTGTCGTCGACGACGACGACCTAGCAGAGGAGCTCTACTTCCTCCAGCGCGTCGTGCTTGGGAACATGATGTCGCCGTTCGACGCCTACCTCACCCTCCGCGGGACGAAGACGCTCCCGATGCGGATGCGCCAGCACGAAGCCAACGCGCAGGTCATCGCGGAGTACCTTGACGAGCACGAGCTGGTCGAGACAGTCTACTATCCGGGCCTCGAGAGCCACCCACAACATGACCTCGCCGCCCGTCAGCAGTCGGGCTTCGGCGGGATGCTCTCGTTCGACCTGGTCGGCGAGATGGGTGACGCCAAAGTGTTCTTAGAGAGCCTTCGGACCTTCACCCTCGCCGTCTCGCTCGGCGGCGTCGAGTCGCTCGTGGAGCTTCCGGCGGGGATGACCCACCAGCCGATTCCGAAGGAGACACGCGAAGCCCACGGCATCTCGGACACCCTCGTGCGGATGTCGGTCGGCGTCGAGGACATCGACGACCTCATCGCGGACCTGGACCGTGGCTTCGAGGCGATGGCAGGCGGCCAGGCGCTCGGCGCGGCGGCCGACGACGACTGAGCCACCATCCCCCTGTGCGGGGTATTTTGGGGTCAGTCCTCGCCCGCAGCAGCCTTCGGCGACGGCGCGTCCCGGTCCACCACGCCCTCCTGCCAGCGGCCCAGCCGGAACCAGAACACGCCGATGACGAACGTCAGCACGCCCGAGAACGACATCGCCCACCAGAGCCCATTGGCGTCCCACGCCAGGTAGTACCCAAGCAGCCACGCGGGCGGGATGCGGAACAGCCAGCGCGAGGCCAGCGAGAGCGCCATCGCCTGTTTGGTCTGGCCGGCGCCGCGGAAGCCGCCCTGAATCACCATCAGCCCGCCGAGGAACGCCCAAAACGGCGCGAGGATGCGCAGGAGGTCCACCCCGGCAGCGACGACCCGGGCGTCGTCGACGAAGATGGCGATTGCTTCGTCCGGGAACGCGAACGCCAGCCCGCCCGCTGCGAACAGGAACAGCATCGTTGCGACCATCGCCTTCCACGTCACCTCCTCGGCCCGCTCAGGGCGGTCGGCACCGAGGTTCTGGCCGACGCCCGTCGCGGTGGCCTGGCCCACCGCGCCAGAGACGGTCCACGAAACGGACATCAGCCGAATGCCGATGCCGTAGGCGGCGGTCGCCACCGGGCCGAACCGAGCGACTAGCGCGGCGAAAAAGACCGCCGCGAACGAACGCGCCAGCCCGTCACCCGTGCCGGGCGCGCCGATTGTGACCAGTTCGGTCAGGACGGATTTGTCGGGTTTCAAATCGGGAATCCGGAGCTTCACGCCCCACCCGCCGTCGAGCAGGACGTACAGCCCAACGAGCGCGACGGCGATGCGGGAGATGAGCGTCGCAATCCCCGCCCCCTGCACGCCCAGCTCTGGTGCCGGCCCCCAGCCCAGGATGAGGATAGGGTCGAGCACGACGTTCAGCCCGGCGGAGATGAGCACCAGCCACATCGCCGTCCGCACGTCGCCGGCCGCCCGCAGCACTGCTCGGAAGGCGAAAAAGAGGAAGGTGAACGGAATCGCCGCGAGAATCGGTTCGAGATAGTCGAGAGAGTAGTCATAGACCGCGCCCCGGGCACCGATGAGCGTCACTAGCGGCTCGCGAATCAGATAGCCGAGCGTGGCGAGTGCGAGACCGACGCCGACGGTCAGGAGGACCGTCTGGGCGACGGCGTGGTCGGCCTCGCGCTGTTTGTCGGCGCCGACGTACTGCGAGACCAGTGCGACCGCCGCGGCGGTGATCCCCATCGCCACCGAGACGAACATCCACGAGGTGGGGAACATCAGCGAGACGGCCGCGACCGCCTCCGCGTTGACACGCCCCACCCAGAACATGTCGGCAAGATTGTAGAGCGTCTGGACGATGTTGCCCAGCACGAGTGGCCACGAGAGGGCGAACAGTTTCGGGGTGATGGCCCCGGTCGTCATGTCGACACGCGCGTCGTCGCTCACGGCTTGGAATCTGTTTGGGCAGCGATAAACCCACCTTTTGCGGTGGTGCTGTGGGGGTTCGCGTCGGCCGGCAGGGCGGGCCACGTCGAACCGGAACGGGCCACCGTGGTCTGAACCCTTATCCCCCGACCGGGCCACGACGACCCATGAGCTACGGCGTCGCGCGCTACCTGAGTATCGACAGCACGGACACCCCCTCCTTCACCGCCGACGGGGGCCTCGCCTTCCTCGCCGACACCACCGGCACGCCCCAAGTCTGGCTCCTCGACGGGCCATCCACCTCCCCGAAGCGCCTCACCGCCCACGACGAGCGCGTTTCGTTCGTCGACGCCTCGCCCATCCGCGAGGAGTTCATGTTCGGGATGGACGAGGGGAGTAACGAGCGGGACCAGCTCTATCGCTACGATCTCGAAACGGGTGCGGAGATCGCGATGACCGAGCGCCCGGCCGCGAAACACCTCTGGGGCGGCTGGGGCCCCGACGGCGACCGCTTTGCCTTCGCCGCCAACCGCCGGCAGGGCGACACCTTCGACGTGTACGTCCAGGAGCGCGAGAGCGACGAGGCGACGCTCGTTTGGGAAGGGCCGGGCGGCTTCGTCTCCGTCGCCGCGTGGCACCCNGACGGCGACGCCCTCATCCTGCAGGAGGCACACTCTAGTTCCGACCAACTGCTCTACTGGCTAGACATCCCTTCCGGCGATATCGAGCCCATCAGCGACCCCGCCGAAGAGGCGCGCTACAGCCACGTCACCTTCGGCCCGGCTGGTGGCCTCTACGCCGTCACGGACTACGAGCGCGAGACGACCTACATCGGCTGCATCGGTGTCGACGGCATCGCTGCAGCCCCCGACGCACCAGGAGGTGAGAGTGGCGAGGTGGAGGTCGTCAAGCGCGGCAGCACGAAGTGGAACGTCGACTCTCTGTACCTCGACGACGACACCGGTCGAATCGTCTACACCCAGAACGTTGACGGCTACACCGACCTCCACATCGGGACGCTGGCTGCGGATGGGACTGGTGTTCCCGACGCCGTCAGCCCGGATCTTCCGGAGGGTGTCGTCGCAGACGTGACACTCTCGCCGGACGCCGAGCAGGTGGCCGTGACGTTCAGCGCCGACGACCACCCGCACTCGCTCTACGTTGTCGACGCCGAGACCGGCGGCACCGAGCGCTGGACCGACCTGGGGACGCTGGGTATCCCCGAGGAGACCTTCCTGCGCTCGGAGACCATCCGCTACGAAACGTTCGACGGGCGCGAGATTCCGGCCTACTGGACGCTCCCGCCGGGCTACAAATCGCGACGCGACTCGAATGCGACCGGGGAGCAAAGCGACCCGCGAGCCGTCGACACCGACAGCAGCGACGGGGAGATGCCCGTACTGGTGGATATTCACGGCGGTCCCGAACACCAGCGCCGGCCGTGGTTCTACCCGACCAAGCAGTACTTCCTGAACCAGGGCTACGCCGTGCTGGAGCCGAACGTCCGTGGCTCCTCAGGCTACGGGAAGGAGTACACCCACCTCGACGACCGGGAGAAACGCCTCGATTCGGTGAAAGACATCAAATACGCAACTGAGTGGCTCGCAGACCAGCCCGCGGCAGATACGGACAGTCTCGTTGCTTATGGCCGCTCCTACGGCGGGTTCATGGTGCTCGCCGCGATTACCGAATACCCCGACCTCTGGGCCGCGGCAGTGGATTTCGTCGGTATCGCGGATTTCCAAACGTTCCTCGAGAACACCGGCGAGTGGCGCCGCTCACACCGCGCCGCGGAGTACGGCAGCCTCGACGACTCGGCGCTACTCGAGCGTATCTCACCCATCCACAAGGTCGACCACATCGAGTGCCCGCTGTTCATCCAGCACGGCGCAAACGACCCGCGGGTACCCGTGAGCGAAGCCGAACAGATCGCCGACGCCGTCGAGGCCCGCGGCATTCCTGTCGAGACCTGCATCTTCGAGGACGAGGGGCACCACACGACCGACCGGGAGAACCTCATCGAGGAGTTCGAGCGCATCTCGGCGTTCCTCGAGGAGCACGTCTGAGATGGTGAGTCCGCCTGACTCGCCCAAGGAGGGCGTCATGCTGCTTGCGCTCCTGTTCGCCGGCGCCATGGTCGCAGGGTTCACCGTCATCGCCATCTACCGCGCGGTGGCCGGCGGCGACCTCTCAGCAGGAACGGCTGCCGTCGTCGTCTTTCTCGGCGTCGCGGTGCTGTTCGCCGCCAGAGAAGCTGTGAAACGGTTCTAGGCCGCGGTTTTCGGGCTACCAGCCGGCGTCGATATCCTCGCGAAGCGCATCGAGGATATTTTCGGTCGCTTCCTCGATCACGTCAGCCATCGCCTCGGGGTCGGAGTTGGTCGGGTCACCCAGCCCGCCCTGTTCGGTGAGTTCCTCGAAGTAGGCGTAGGACCGCGTCTCGGGCTTTGGCTTCGTGGTCTGGGGCTCTTTCTTCTCCTGTTTGACCAGGTCCGGGCGGTAGTGTTCGATGACGCTGGTTTCGTGGTCGCCGGCGTGGCTCCACTCGTCGCCGAAGAGCTCCTCGAGACGGTCGCGGGCGTAGTTCGTCCAGTGGACGATGTGGGTGGCGACGCCGTGTTCGCGGAGGATGCGGTCTGCGGCCAGCGAGAGCGGGTCGGTGTTCCCACCGTGGCAGTTGACGATGACGAGTCGTTCGACCCCGTGTCGTGAGAGGCTCTTACCGATGTCGACGACGACGTCCTCGTAGGTATCCGGCGAGAGTGTAATGGTCCCGCCGAAGTTCATGTGGTGCTCGGATTCGCCGTAGGGGAGCGTCGGAAGCCGAACGAACTGGAACTCGTGGTCGGCCGCCGCGTCGACCAGTTCCTCAGTCAGGTGCTCGGCGCGCAGCGTGTCGACGGAGACGGGGAGATGGATCGAGTGCTGCTCGACAGACCCAGTCCCCAGGAGTGCGGCGTCGGCGTCGGCGAACGCCGCGTCGGCGTCCTCCCGGGTCATCGTCATCAGGTCGTCGTCGGTTTCTGGCATGGGCGTCGCTGTGGCTCCTCAGGGCAAAGAGCTACGGGAAGCGGAAGCTCGCTACTCGACGACCAGCTCTCCGGCCATCCCGAGCCCCTCGTGGGGCGTACAAACGTAGTAGTACTCGCCGGGCACCTCGAACGTGTACTCGAGGGTGTGGTCGGTGTGATACGTGCCAGTACCCTCGGTCCCTTGCCAGTCGGCGTCCGTAGGCTGGTTGCGCACCTCGATGTTATGGTTGGCCGAGCGCCAATCGAACAGCACCCGGGTGCCGGCGTCGATGGTGAGCGGCTCGTTCGTCCCGGGCGTGAAGGTGTTCCGCCCGTTCGGGCCCACAGCCACAACCGGCCCGTCGAACTCCGTCTCCGTGGACTCGCCGCCGACACAGCCGGCCGTCGCCGAGAGTGCGGCGAGTGCGGCACCGCCCCGGCGCAGTACTGCACGACGCGTCGGCCCGTTGGTCATGGTCGCCAACCACCGGGCGGCGGTAAACTGCCTTCCGATTCCGTCATCGCGCCCGCGCGAGCCCCACGGCCGCGTGAGCGCCCGGACGNGGGCGTACGGCCGCGCTCGCCGGTGAATTCGGCCGGCCTGAAGCGCGAAACTTTTAGGCCCAGCAACAGCGTAGCTCAGGTACCGAATGGAACTCATCGTCACCGAGAAAGACAACGCGGCCCGTCGCATTGCCGACATTCTCAGCGACGGCACCGCCGACGCCGAGCGGGTCAACGGCGTCAACGTCTACGGCTGGGGTGGTAAGCGGGTCATCGGCCTCTCGGGCCACGTCGTCGGCGTCGACTTCCCGCCGGAGTACGACGACTGGCGGAACGTCGAGCCCCACGAACTCATCGACGCCCCCGTTGACACCCAGGCCACTCAGGAGGGCATCGTCGCCGCGCTCCGCCGACTGGCCAAGGATGCCAACCGCGTGATTATCGCGACTGACTACGACCGCGAGGGCGAGCTCATCGGGAAGGAGGCGTTCGACCTCGTGCGTGACGTGAACGAAACCATCCCCGTCGAGCGCGCCCGGTTCTCCTCTATCACCGACCGAGAGGTGCACAACGCCTTCGACAACACCGGCGAAATCGACTTCAACCTCGCCGCGGCGGGCGAGGCCCGACAGATCGTGGATCTCGTCTGGGGCGCCGCACTGACCCGGTTCCTCTCACTCTCTGCGGGCCAGCTCGGCGACGACTTCATTTCTGTTGGGCGAGTGCAGGGCCCGACGCTGAAGCTGCTGGTCGACCGCGAACGGGAGATTCAGGCGTTCGACTCCGACGACTACTGGGAGCTCTACGCCGACCTCACGGGTGAGGAGGGCGCCTTCGAGGCCCAGTACTTCTACCTCGACGACGACGGTACCGAGGCACGCCGTGTCTGGGACGAAGGCGCCGCAGACGTTGCCTTTGAGGCGCTGGAGGCCGCCGAGACAGCCGACGTCGAGGAGGTCAGTCGCCGGACCCGGACCGACGATCCGCCCGCGCCGTTCAACACCACGCAGTTCATCCGCGCGGCCAGTGCGCTTGGCTACTCCGCCCAGCGCGCGATGAGCATGGCCGAAGAGCTCTACACCGCTGGCTACATCACCTACCCGCGGACGGACAACACCGTCTACCCCGAGGATTTGGAGCCGGAGGAACTGCTCGACGCGTTCACGGAGACGTTCTTCGGCGAGTCCGTTGAGGAGCTGCTCGAACAGGAGGAGATCGAGCCTACCGAGGGCGACGAGGAGACCACCGACCACCCGCCCATCCACCCGACGGGCGAAATGCCGACAGACCTAGACGACGACGAGTGGGAGGTGTTCGAGTTGGTGGTCCGGCGCTTCTTCGCCACCTGTGCGCCGTCGGCGACGTGGGAGCACCTGCGTGTGGTTGCGGGTATCGAGGGCGAGGCATCGCTCCCCTCCGGCGGCGACGCGGGGCTCTCGCTCAAGGCCAACGGCAAGCGGCTGCTGGAGGAGGGGTACCACTCAGTGTATCCGTACTCCTCGGCCGACGAGACGTTCGTGCCCGACGTGTCCCAGGGTGACGCGTTGGCTGTCAGCGAGCAGCGCCTCGAAGCCAAGGAGACCCAGCCCCCGCGGCGCTACGGCCAGTCACGGCTCATCGAGACGATGGAGTCCATGGGGGTGGGAACGAAATCGACACGGCATAACACCATCGAGAAGCTCTACGACCGCAACTACGTCGAGAACGATCCGCCCCGGCCCACCCAGTTGGCCCACGCGGTGGTCGAGGCCGCCGAGGAGTTCGCAGACCTCATCGTGAGCGAAGAGATGACCGCGCAGTTGGAGGCGGATATGCGTTCCATCGCCGAGGGCGAGAAGGGGTTCGACGAGGTGACCGAGGAGTCCCGCGAACTGCTGGGCCGGGTGTTCGAGGACCTCCGGAACTCCCGTGAGGAGGTCGGCGATCACCTGCGGAAGTCGATGAAGGCCGACAAGATCATCGGCCCGTGTCCGGAGTGTGGCTCGGACCTGTTGGTCAGAAAATCCCGCTACGGCAGCTACTTTGTCGGCTGTGACGGCTACCCCGACTGCGAGTACACGCTCCCGCTGCCCTCGACGGGCAAGCCGCTCATCCTCGACGACGTGTGTGAGGAGCACGGCCTGAACGAGGTGAAGATGCTCGCCGGGCGGAAGACGTTCGTCCACGGCTGCCCGCTCTGTAAGGCCGAGGAGGCCGATGCGGAGGAGGACCGGGTTATTGGGGCGTGTCCCGACTGTGGAGAAACCGCGGCGTCGGAGACGCCGCGAGACGGAAGCGTTCACGGGAGCGACGCTCCCGTGAGCCAATCAGAAGCGCAGAGCGCTTCTGATGATGGCGAAGCCGCCGATGACGAGGGTGGCGAGTTGGCCATCAAACAGCTCCGCTCGGGTTCCCGACTGGTAGGCTGTACGCGCTACCCCGACTGTGAGTACTCGCTGCCGCTGCCCCGCCGCGGGGAAATCGAGGTGACCGAGGAGATGTGCGAGGAGCACGATCTCCCGCATCTGGTCGTGCACAGCGGCGACGACGAGCCCTGGGAACTGGGCTGTCCCATCTGTAACTACCGGGAGTTCCAAGCCCGCGAAGCCGGGTCAGAGTTAGAGACCGTCGAAGGCATCGGTGAGAAGACCGCCGAGAAACTGGAGAGTGCGGGCATCGAGAACGTCGAGGGACTGAAAGACGCCGACCCAGACGACCTCGCTGCGAGCGTCGACGGGGTTGGTGCCGGAACGGTGCGGGACTGGCAGGCAAAAGCGGACTGAGAAGCGGTTACGACCTTACTCGACGCCGAGATAGCCGGCTGCCGCGTCGGCGATCCGTTCCGTCGTTTCTTCGGTGAGAACGCCCTCCGTCTCGGCAATGTCCGCATGGCGGATCGAGACGACGGTCCACGGGTTGGCGTAGCTCTCACGCGGGAGCCCGCCGCGCTCGAACTCGTCGCCGCCGAGCCGGATCGCGACCAAACGCTCGGTAGCGGTGACCGCTACGTAGAGGGCTTCCTCGTCTGAAAAGGGGTGGCTCTCGTCGCTCAGGCAGGCGTACGGGCGGTAGCTGTGGTCCGCGAACAGATCGGGCCCTTTCACGACGGCTCCGCGCGCCGGATTCATTCCTCACCGTAGTAGTCGTCTGTCGTCGACGCCGAACTGGACCCCTGCTGGGCCGCGTAGGAGGCGAGCCGGTCGTCCTCNCCGATCGCCCAGTAGCGACCGCGGTGGCGCACGAGCCCGCGGTCCTCCAGACGCGAGAGCACGGCCCCGACGCTCCCGCGCTTGATACCGGTGGCCTCGTAGATCTCGGTCTGAGTGAACGCCTGCTCGTTGTGCTCGGCGAGGAACCGCAGGATTCGGTGGGGCTGGGAGCCCTCCGCGATGTCGAGCGTCTCCCCGGGTTCGTCCTCGAAGCGGTCGATACCAATCGGCATGTGAAATAATTCGTAATAGAGTGTAATAAGTCTATGTCCAGAGGCGTCGAGTGCGTGTCGGAACACAGTGATCAGGCTGGAGTCTCGTTCTCGCCACTCATTGGCGGCTCGAAGTCGGACTCACGGGGTGGCCGTAGAAGTAGGCGATGGCGGTGTGGATGTCCTCCAGCGTCAGTGCCGGATAGAAGTCCGCGATCTCGTCTGGCGAGTAGCCGCTGTACTCGTACGCGCCGGCGACGTTCGCGACGCGGATGCCTGTGTCGCCGATAGTCGGCGCCCCGTCGCTGTGTTCGTCGTCGTTGACGCTCGCAGTCCCACCTTTTACTCGTCGGGTGGGCTTCGCCCACCGCTCCTCGCAAAAGCTGGACCAAAAGGGCGCTCACTCGCTTCGCTCGTTCGCGAACGGGAGCCGTGTCTACAGTCTGCTGGTGGGGAACCGCAACGCGACCGCTACGTCCCCACGCTCTCCTCGACAATCTCGATTTCCTCGTCAGTCAGCCCGTAGAGTTCGTAGACTATCTCGTCGATGAGGTCGTCAGTGCGCTGAATCTTCTCGTCCAGTTCGTCGGCACGTTCCTTGGTCTCGATGTAGCTCGCTAGCCCCTCGGCCACGTCGTCGACGCGCGGCAGCGTCAGCCCGCGCAGGCGGTCCACCAGCGAGTTGGTTTTGGTCGCCGTCTCGCGGAAGTCTGCGAAGCCGCCCGCCTCGTCGACGGCGACAGGGACGAACGCCTCGATCAGGTCGGCCTCGGTCTCGGTGAGGTCAGTGATGCGCAGCGCCGGCAGCGGGTCTGTCTCCGTGTACCCCCACTGGTCGGTTTCATAAGCGTCCTCGTCCTCTGGTTTGTACCGCGCACTGAGCCGGATTTCGACGGTCGTCGGTGACTCCCGGACAATCTCGGCGTCGCCAACGCGGAGGTTTGGTTTCTCCTCTGTAGTTTGCTGGAGGATGGAGTCGGCGGCGTTCTCGGGTGGTTGGGTGAAGCCGATGTCAGAGAGGGTCTGGCTGTCGTCGTAGGCACCGAGGTGGTCGGGGAGGGAGAGGTTGAGAGAACCGTGCCTCTCCTTCTTGGAGAGGATGACCTCAACACAATCGACCAACAACGATTGCACATCGTTCTTAATCGATCCGGCTGCCGATATTTTTCTGATTATTTCACTCTTTCCGATGTCGCCAACCACGTATCGTGAGACAATTTCAGAGTAGTCAGTTCCGTTTGTGACCGGTTCCACGTTCGGAAGTGGGAGTTCGCGAAGGCCACCAAGAGTTACTTGTCTGAAATCGTCTTTTGAAGCAGACATCTCGACGTTGAAATGCCACCAAGAGAGAAGCCGACTGTTTGTCAACGCGAGGAGGTACCTCTCATCAAATTCTTCAGATTTGAAGATGTAAACGTCCTTTTTTGAAACAAAGAATTCAGAATTGTACGTCCCAAGAAGCCTATCGGACCGGCTGACGAGACGCCGAATAAGCAGTCTAGATCCTCTGAAAATGTCTTTACTCGGCGGTGCTTCGTCAAGTAAGTCCCACTTTACAGTCCCATCCGGGGATGTCCGTTCATACCTCTGGTAGCTACCCAGGAAAATGTCAGTTTTTGCATTGTTCGATTCCAGAGATTCATCCGTTACTAGAACCCCTCTTGTAGAGTTTGTAACCTCTCCCAACGTCGGATTACTTCCAATGCGTTCATACATCGAAATCCAGTCTTTATCAAGAGCTACGAAACCCAATTCTCTCCAGTGGTGAGTTGAGATTGGTTCGAACTCCGGGTTTTGGATTGCTATTGCGGGGTCTGTTCGTGTTCCACTTAAGTCGGATGTCTGACAAACCCCATCACCGGCTCCTTTCTGCCAGACGAATACGCCAGTGTCGACATAGGCGTCCTCAAAAACATCATACGGGAGATTGAGTATTGAGTGAAGACTACCTTCAGAGAACAGGAGTTGTCTGATGCCAGTATATTCGGGCCCTGTTTCCCAAGATATTGGTGTAATGAATGATAATATTCCAGAATCGCGGACTATCTCTGTGGCTAATGAAATAAATTGCGCATAAAGGTCGTTTGCGATATCCGGCGCTATCCGGTTCGCCATCTCTGCAGGGATCTTCGCATATGGCGGATTCCCAACCACTGCATCGAACCCACCACCCTCCTCGCGCTCTCCATCACGTGAGAAGAACACCTCGGGGAACTCCAATTCCCAGTGGAAGAACTGCTCGTCCGCCGCCATCACCTGCGCCGTGGTGTACCAATCAATCCCCTCAATCTCCGCCCACGCGCCGTCGTCGTCGACAGCACGGGCCATCCGCTCGTAGGCGTCGCCGGGCACATCAAGGCCGAATCGCTCGGCAGTGTGGACGTTCGCCATCCCGAACAGGCGTTCGTAGAGGTCGTCCGAGCGGATCTCCTCGTACAGTTCCTCCATCGCCTTCGCGTCCTCGATGGTCTCGTTGTCGATGTCCAGCAGGTCCTCCACGAGCTCCATCACGTGCTCCAGCGCGCGCTGGCGTGTCTGGGCGAATACGTCCGCGAACGTGAGCTGCCCGTCGCCGACTTCGGTGTCGTCGTTGGCCAGCACCTCCGAGATATCGCTGCCGACGAGGGAGTTTCCGGCCTTGAGGTGGTGGTCTAAGAAGGCGAGCGGCTGGTCGGTAGCGAGTGTTTCCAACCACATGGAGAGCTTCGCCAGTTCGACCGCCATGCCGTTCAGATCGACGCCGTAGATGCACTCCCGCGAAATCTCGCGGCGAATCTGCTGTTCGTCGAACAGCGTCGCGGTCTCCAGTTCGCGAACGCGCTCCATCACCGCGCCGCCGAGGTACTCCGTCGCGCTGGTGAGGAAGTGGCCGCTGCCCATCGCGGGGTCCAGCACACGGAGGTCTGTGACGCCCTCCCAGAAGGCGACGACGTACGCCTGCGTTCCGCGCTCCAGCCCCTGTTCGGCGAGGTCCGCCTCGATATCGTCGAGCAGGGGGTCGACGGTTTCCTCGACGATGTAACTCACCACGTAATCCGGCGTGTAGTACGCCCCCGTGGCTTTGCGCTCGCCATCGTCGTTGACAACGTACAGCTCTCCCACCGCCACCGTCTCGATGGCGTCGGCGACGCTGACCTCCGTCGCCGGCTTCCAGACCTGCCCGCCGTCCTCGGCAACGGCGGCGTAGTCCTCCGAGGCGATACGGAACTCGTGTTCGAGCAGTCCCTCGTAGATGGTGCCGAGGTGCCGGGTATCGAGGTCGGCGTAGTCCGCCAGCGCGAATGAGCCGTCGGTGGTTTCGGTCGTTCCGAGGCGGTAGATGACTTCCGCGATGTAGCGGTCCGAGACCACGTGCTTGCTGAGGAACGCGTGCTCCTCACGGTCGAACAGCCCGCCGTTGTACGCCGAGATATCCAAGGAGTCCTCGCCGCTGTCGACCAGCCGGAACAGGTCCTGCAGCCGCGCCCAGATCTTCCGCGAGTGCTCACTGTAGTCCGTGAACTGCTCCCCGTCTTCGATTTGCTCGTGGATTTCCAGCCGCTGTTCGTCGAGGCTGAAGTTCTCGCGATACTCCTCGCGGTTCGCCTGGTTATCGGGGTCGATGAGGTGCCGTGACTCAGCGTAGAGCACGAACATCAGTCGGTAGAGCAGCACCAGCGACTGCTCTTTCAGTTCCGCTGTCGAAATCTGCCCGTCACCCTCGCCGATGTCGAGGTCATTCGTCTCCACGAACCCCTCGCCCAGCACCCGGAGGGCGGTGAAGACGTTATCCTGCAGGTCCTCGCCCAGTTCCTGCGCCGCGCGCTCACTCTCCGACCAGACCGTCTCCAGAAAGCTGCTGCCGCTGACCTCCCGAAACGCCTCTGGGCGGAAGAAGAGGTAGAAGTATTTGAACCGCTCCAGGTCGCCCGACTCCAAAATCGCCGGTAGGTCGACCTCGTAGTAAGTCTCCGTTGCGTAGTTCTTGGTGCCGTACAGCCGCCACTTTCGGCCGTTGGTCAGAATTCCCCACTGGAGCGAGTCGGGGGTATGTTCCAGATAGTACTTCACCTGGTGAGAGGCGTCACGGTACGCCCGCTGTTCGCTGAACCGCGCTGAGAAGTCGGCATCCCACTGCTTGGCCTCCAGAAGCGCGCTGGCCTTGCCGAAGGTACCGTTCAGGTGGCCGTCTTGCTTCATCATCATCGCGTCCCGTCGCTCCGCTGCGTCGGAGTACAGAACCCGGTCGATGTAGCCGCCGGTGTCGGGAAGCGACGTCTCCTGAATCGTATCGTACCCGAGCGCGTCGAGTACCGGGTCTATCCACGCTCCCAGTAGGGTGTCCTCGTTATAGCTGGCGACGAGGCTCCCTTCCCCCTCCCAGAGTTCTCGTAACTCCTCGAAGACGGCCGCTGCCTCCTCGTCACAGTCCCACGCGTCGAGATCATCGACACGCTCCTCGAGGTAGTAGCCGGAGAAGAGATCCGAGTTGCGGTAGGGCGTCGAGCCGAGAGTCGCTTGGCTCATCTTGCTACGGCAGTTTGGCCCACCTGCCAAGAAACTACGGTTCTCCTCCCCTGAGCTACCACAGTGTCGCATCGTCCATCGCCGTGAGGGCCAGCCAAACCAAGACCAGAAAATCTTCACCCCGACCAACGCTTCGCGCCCTTTTTACCCGCGGCCGGACCACCGAGAAGCCATGACCGGTCCGTGGACGGAGTGGGACCACGTGCTGAAGGTGGACCCCGACAAGGAGCTATACGCCGACGAGACGTTCGAGGACGTGGCCGCGACGGGCACGGACGCACTGGAGATCGGCGGGACGATGGACATGACCAGCCAGAAGATGGCGGACGTGGTGAGCGCCTGTGCCGCCCACGATATCCCCATCTATCAAGAGCCCTCGAACCCCGGCGTCGTCATCGAACACGACGCGCTCTCGGGCTATCTCGTCCCCACCGTGCTCAACGCGGGCGACCCGTTCTGGATCACCGGCGCCCACAAGGAGTGGGCCCGAATCGACGAGGACCTCGACTGGGAGCGCACGCACACCGAGGCGTACATCGTGCTCAACCCCGAGGCCTCCGTCGCCGAGTACACCGACGCCGACTGCGACCTGAACGCCGACGACGTGGCGGCCTACGCCGAGGTCGCCGAGCGCATGTTCGGGCAGGACATCGTCTACGTCGAGTACTCCGGCACCTACGGCGACCCCGAGACGGTCGCCGCCGCGAGCGACGAACTCGAGGACTCGACTCTGTTCTACGGCGGCGGCGTCCGCGACTACGAGAGCGCCACGGAGATGGGCAGCCACGCCGACGTGGTGGTCGTCGGCGACCTGCTCCACGACGAGGGCTGTGCGGTCGTTCGGGAGACCGTCGAGGGTGCGAAAGACGCCAACTGAGCGCGACGACCGGTCCACAGAAGTTCGCAGACCACCAGACTCCGTACTCCTTCCCACCGAACCGCACGCCCCCGAAACGGGGCGTTTAAAGACCGCGCGGCTGAATCCCCAGCCATGCAGGACCGAACCTACGCGGCCGATGTGGACGCCGGCGAAACGGCCACCGTGGCCGGCTGGGTCCACGAGATCCGCGACCTCGGCGGCATCGCCTTCCTCATCCTCCGGGACACCTCCGGCAAACTCCAGATCAAACTGGAGAAAGACGAGATGGACGAGGAGCTGGTCGAGACCGGCCTCGGCGTCCACCGCGAATCCGTCATCAGCGTCAGCGGCGACGTGAAGGAGGAGCCACGCGCACCGACCGGCTTCGAACTCGTCCCCGAGTCTATCGACGTTATCTCGGCCGCAGACCCCGAACTGCCGCTCGACCCCTCCGGGAAGGTCGACGCTGAGCTCCCGACCCGACTGGACAACCGCACACTCGACCTCCGCAAGCCCGAGGTCAAGGCCATCTTCGAGATTCGCGCGGAAGTGCTGCGCGCGGTCCGCGAACAGTTCCGCGACCTCGACTGCACGGAGATCAACACGCCGAAAATCGTCGCCACCGGGACCGAGGGCGGCACGGAGCTGTTCCCCATCACGTACTTCGGTCGCGAGGCATTCATGAACCAGAGCCCGCAGCTGTTCAAGCAGCTGATGGCCGGCTCCGGCCTTGAGAAGGTGTTCGAAATCGGCCCCATCTTCCGGGCGGAGGAGCACAACACGCCGCGGCACCTGAACGAGGCGACCTCCATCGACTTCGAGTCGGCGTTCGCCGACCACCACGACGCGATGGACGCCGCCGAAGAGATCGTCCGAGCGGCCTACGGCGCCGTCGCGGAGAACTGCGAGGAACAGCTCGACCTGCTGGGCTTCGACGTGGAGGATTTCGGCGTCCCCGAGGGCGAGTTCCCGCGCCTGACCTACGAGGAGGCCATCGAGCGCGTCAACGCGACGGGCAAGCTCGACGAGCAGCTCGTGTTCGGTGACGACCTCTCGACGGAGGCAGAGCGTGCACTCGGCGAGGACGTCGGGACGTTCTACTTCATCACCAGCTGGCCCAGCCACGTCAAGCCGTTCTACATCATGGACCAGGACGACGACGACAGCCTCTCGACGGGGTTCGACATGATGCACCCGCGGATGGAGCTGGTCTCTGGCGGCCAGCGTGAGCACCGCTACGAGGAACTGGTCGCCGGCTTCGAGCAGCAGGGCCTCGACCCGGAGCAGTTCGACTACTACACGAAGATGTTCAAGTACGGCATGCCGCCCCACGCCGGNTGGGGAATGGGCGCCGAGCGNCTNGTGATGACGATGCTCGACCTCGANAACATCCGGGAGACCGTACTCTTCCCACGAGATCGCCAACGTCTGAGCCCATAGGGCGAAGACTTGGCGAAAGACGAGACCCTGTCTCGTCGTATCGGCAGCGACTGAGCCCGTAGGGCGACGG